>OGEZ01000557.1_pt1 | contig 30495 bp, 35 predicted proteins | sample 1570831 | NCBI WGS metagenome assembly OGEZ01 (sample SAMEA2582059, study PRJEB24529) | metagenome | biome: Human gut stool | place: China | collected 2011
GTTTGGAAAATCCCTGTCACAATCCCTCATGGGCACCCAAATGGCAATCTCTTATCTGGGCAGCACCACCATGCCCCCTGTTTCCGGTTTTCTGTCGGAAAAAATCTCCATGGGGCTGTATCCTGTGCTGCTGTTGGTCTTTGCCCTGTGCATGACCATCCTTACGGAAAAAGGCAGACACTGTACTGCGGAATAAGGCAAAAAATCTACATCAAAAAAGCCAGAACCCTTACTATGGATTCTGGCTTTCTTTGTTTTCTTATGAAGATGTCCGAAAAGGACATTTTTGTATGTAATTTATTCGGACTTGCCTTCTCTTGTCATCAATTCCAGTACGGCTGTCTGGGTATCTTTCCCATGGAACAGCACGTCATTGATGGCCTGTGTGATGGGCAGGTCAACATGGTATTTTTCTGCCAGATGACAAGCCGCCTGTACGGTGTTGACACCTTCTACAACCATTTTGACTTCTGCCAGTGTTTCTTCCAGACTTTTACCCTGTCCCAGCAGGATGCCTGCCCGGCGGTTACGGGAGTGCATACTGGTACAAGTCACAATCAGGTCACCGATGCCGGAAAGACCAGCGAATGTTTCCGCTTTGCCGCCCATGGCAATGCCCAGACGCTTCATTTCCGCGATGCCTCTTGTCATGAGAGCCGCTTTGCTGTTGTCCCCAAAGCCCAGACCATCATTCATACCTGCTGCCAGCGCCATGACGTTTTTCAGAGCCGCGCCCATTTCCACGCCAATGACATCTGTGCTGGTGTAAATGCGGAATTTGGGATTCATGAATTCTTTCTGCACCATTTTTGCCACTTCTTCATTTTCAGAAGCAATGAGGCATGTGGTGGGGATTTCTCTTGCCACTTCTTCCGCATGGCTGGGGCCGGACAGCACGCATACTTCGCACTGAGGCACACATTCCTGAATGACCTGAGAAAGACGCAGCAGACTGCCGTCCTCCAGACCTTTTGCCACATTGACGATGACAATGCCGGGTTTGAAATAAGGCGCAAAGTCTGTCATGGTCTGGCGCACCGCACGGGAAGGCACCGCAGAAATGACGATTTCCGCACCCTCCAGCGCCGCTTCACGGTCTGTGGTGGCTGTCAGTGTTTCCGGCAATGTAACGCCGGGAAGATATTTTTCGTTGGTATGTTTGCTATTGATTTCGTCCACAGCTGCCTGACTTCTTGCCCAGATTTTCACCTGATGGTCATACTTGGTCAGAATGATGGCGAGGGCTGTGCCCCAGCTGCCGGAACCGATTACCGCTACATTTTTCATAACAAACTCCCCTTCCTCAGACTTTCTTTGTCAAAGTAAACTTGTTTTCATTGCCTGCACGCAGTCTTCCGATATTTGCCCGATGTTTCCACAGTGCCAGAATGGTCAGCGCTGTCAGCACCAGCGCACCTTCCAGCGGAAGCTGGAAGAAAAAGGCACAAACGGGAATGGCAATGGAAAAGAGCATGGAACCAAGAGAAATATAACCGGACATTGCCACTGCCACAATACCGATGATAAAGGAAATGAGCATCAGCGGCATGGATTCTGTAAAACCGATGCACAGCACCAGCCCAATGGTGGCAGCAATGCCTTTCCCGCCTTTGAAATGCAGGTAAAAAGGAAAATCATGTCCTAAGATGGTACCTGCGCAGGCATAAATCCCTGCCAGAATCCCCATATCCGGGAACAGCCATCTGGCAATGATGAAACTAACGACCCCTTTTAAAATATCCCCGATGAATGTAACTGCTCCTGCTTTAAACCCCAGCACACGCAGGGCATTGGTGGTGCCCAGATTGCCGCTGCCTTTCTTGCTCAGGTCTGTTTTGCAGAGCTTGCCCATGATGAACGCCGTCTGGATACAGCCGATAAAGTACCCGATGGCAATACAAATCAGTCGAAACATATCAATCCTTATCCCCTTTTTCTCTTACGATAAAATGAATGGGTGTGCCCACAAAACCGAAGGCTTCCCGCAGCTGGTTTTCAATATATCTGCGGTAAGAGAAGTGGAACAGTTCCCGTTCGTTGACGAAAATGACAAAGGTAGGGGGTTTTACGGATACCTGTGTCATGTAGTACAGACGCAGCTGACGGCCTTTGTCCGCAGGGGGCTGCTGCATAGCTGTTGCTTCAATCAAAACTTCATTCAGAACACCGGTGCTGATACGCAGGGCGTGGTTTTCATTTACGGTCTTAATCAGTTCCAGCAGACGATTGACACGCTGACCTGTATGAGCGGAAATGAACACTCTGGGTGCATAAGGCATGTACGCCAGTTCATTGCCAATGTCCTTCAGGTATTTGTTCATGGTCTTATCATCTTTTTCGATGGAATCCCATTTGTTTACGGCAACGATAGCCGCTTTCCCTCTTTCGTGGGCAATGCCGGCAATCTTTGTATCCTGATCGGTGATGCCTTCGTTGGCGTCAATAACCAAAATAGCAACGTCACAGCGTTCTACGGCAGCAACGGCACGGATGATACTGAAACGCTCGATTTCTTCTTTGATTTTGCTTTTCCGGCGCATACCTGCTGTGTCGATGAACACATATTTCTGACCATCCACTTCAATGGGAGAGTCGATGGCGTCACGGGTGGTACCGGGAATGTTGCTGACGATAAGTCTGTCTTCTCCCAGAATCTTGTTGATGAGGGAGGACTTCCCTACGTTAGGTTTGCCGATGATGGCAACTTTGATGGCGTCGTCTTCTTCCTGTGTGTCGCTGTCTTCAGGGAAGTGTGCCACTACCTGATCCAGCATATCCCCCAGGCCCAGTGCCTGACCTGCGGAAATGGGCATGGGATCACCGATGGCAAGTTCATAAAATTCGTAAATATCCATGGTGTCGCGCTTTACACTGTCCACTTTGTTGACAGCCAGCACAACGGGTTTTTTGGTGCGGCGCAGTTTGTTTGCTACCTGACGGTCGTCGTCAGTAACGCCTGCTTTTACGTCTGTGACAAACAGGATAACGTCAGCGGTTTCAATGGCGATTTCCGCCTGCTGCAAAATCTGTTTCTGAATGATTTCTTCAGAACCGATTTCCATACCGCCAGTGTCGATGAGTGTAAATTTGTGGTTCAGCCATTCTACGTCTGCGTAGATTCTGTCACGAGTTACGCCGGGGGTATCCTGTACGATGGAAATGCGTTCGCCCGCCAGCCTGTTGAAAAGGGTGGACTTGCCCACGTTGGGACGTCCCACCACTGCTACGATGGGTTTGCTCATTTGTTTTCCTCCAACTCTATGTTCATTGTTTTTCATTTTCATACAGAAGGGGGCATACGCCCCCACTTTCACATTCTATGTATTATAGCATAAAAAAGGCGGTACATACAATACTTTCCCACATTTCCGGGCTTTTTCACAAAATTTTTACGCAAAAAAGCCCCCTTGTCCACACCGGAACAACAAAAACCGCCTCGAATACCCTTATAAAAAAGAAAAAGGCGCAAAATCCAAAGATTTCACGCCCTGCACCGAATGATTTTTTCAGTGTTTTGAGACCGCGGAAGGGATTGGGGAACGAAGGGTTCCCCAACCGGAATCCGCAGCCGGAATTTATTTCCGGTGAGGAAAAAACCGAAGTTTCAAAGCTGTTAAGCTGATAGAACTCCGGCTTTTGACTTCTGTCTACTCGTCAAAGGCTTGAATGAAATGAGACTTTGACGACAGGGTGGCGATTTTTTCGACACCCTCTAAGCACAAGACCCCATGGTTTTGTGCTTTTTCTTTTGGTATGGATTTTGTTTTTTGTGGATATGCTTTTTGTGACACCTTGGCTGGGATACATATTTCCATTTGACGGCATATCTGCTATAATAAAGCAAAACAAAGGAAGAAAGGCGGTGGCATGGCATGCAGCTCATTGAAAACCTGTTTGTGGGAGAAAGTGTGGCAAATCTGGGTACAGTGGTTTATAGTCTGAAACGGGACATTCCTGTTTTCCGTCTGTACTGTCTGGTGTATTTTGCGGACAGAAACCGCATGGAAATTATTTCCTCCAAAGAGCTGTTCACAAAAAAATACCGCAGCCGGAAAGGCATCATTGCCGGTGTTGCCATGGGGCGGCACGAAGCCGTTGACCTGCTGTGCTACATGCTGGAAGAGGCGGCGAAAGCCGGACGGGATTTGACAGACCCATCGGCATGGCTGCAATAAAAAGAGGATGATGAAGTGAGAAAATTTGGCTGGCGTTTTTTGGGCTTTGTGGCATCTCTTGCATTGATGCCTGCCCTTCTTTTGACCTGTGTCCAGTGGCGTGTCAGCTCCATGGATTATTTCCGGGAGGAATATGCCAAATATGACGTTCTGGAACGGGTGGATATGGACATGGATGACCTTTTGTATCTGACAGAGGAAATGATGGCATATCTTTACGATAAGCGGGAAGAATTACAGGTGACCGTTCCCATTGGCGGAGAGAAACTGCCTTTTTTCAGTGAAAAGGAAATCCGTCATATGGTGGATGTGAAAAATCTGTTTTCCGCGGGCATGGATATCCGCAACGGCTGTTTGGTGTTTACCCTTGCGGCGGCAATAATCATGTTCGCAAAGAAAAAAGGAAGGACATTCCTCCGAACCCTGCAGGCTGGCATTGGTGTGTTTTTTGCGGCCTGTGGTTTGCTGGTGGCATTGATGCTGACGAACTTCAATAAATACTTTATACAGTTTCACCTGATATTTTTTAACAATGATGACTGGATACTGGATGAGCGGGTGGACCGCCTCATCAATATTGTGCCGGAAGGCTTTTTCAGTGATACCGCCTTTTGGATTGGCGGTGTGTTTCTGGGGGTGTGCCTCCTGCTGTTTGTGGGGGCGGAAATCATCCTGCGCCTTTGGGGCAGAAATTACTTGACGGAAGAGAAGAATGGGAGCGTTGAAATCCATTGATTGGCGTATTGTTATTTATATTAAAGTGCATAGGGATTTTCCTGCTGGCGCTGATATGCCTTCTGTTGCTTATCATGCTGGTGGTTCTTCTTGCGCCCATTCGCTATGAGGCAGGGGGCGAGAAAACCGACGCCATTCGGGCAGACGGTCAGGTGAAATGGCTGTTTGTGCAGGTGGTGGCAAGGTGGCAGATGGGGGACAAAGAGCCTTTTGTGGATTTGCTCATCTTCGGAAAATCCTTGCTGGAGAAAAAGAAGGCAAAAGCCGCAAAGAAAAAGCGGAAGAAACCCCGTCCCCAGAAAGAGGGGGATTTGATTTATACCCGGGAAAAGGCAGCGCCGCCAAAGGATACGCCGCCCAGACCGGTTATGGAGCAGGAAGTTCCCAAAGGGGTTGTAAAAGAGGAAGTTATAAAAGAAGAAGTTCCGAAAAAAGAGCCTCCAAAAGAGGAAATTTTGCAGGAGGAAATCCGGAAAGAGGAAATCTCGAAAGAAGAACCTCCAAAAGAGAAAATTTTCAAGGAAGAACCGGAAGAAATCAAAAAAGAACCCAACACCGTCCGTCCCATGCAGAAAAAACAGGGCATGCGGCGGGTACGTTTGGAAGATATTGAAGAAGAAAAGCCCGCCGAACCAGAAACGGAGGACATCCCCGATGATCTGGACGAAGCCTTTTTCACCGGAGAAGATGGGGACGCAGAGGAAAAGGAAGAAAATCCTCTGTGGAAGCAGCTTCTGGCGGTGGAGGACAAAAAAGGCATTGCCAAAGCCCTGTGGAAATTCATCAAGCGCATGGCAAAGGGCATCCTGCCGGGGCACCTGATCATCAAAGGTACTTTTGGTACGGGAGATCCTGTCTGGACAGGATATCTCCTTGCAATGGCAGGCATATTGAAAGGAAAATTCGGCGAAGATCTGGAAATCAAAGGAGATTTTGCCAAAGCTACAGCGGAAAACATCGTTGTGCGGGTGAAAGGGAAAATCGTTCCCGGCTATCTCTTTTACAGCACACTGGCTTTTGCACTGGCGAAGCCTGTACGCCGTTTGATTATGACACTGTGGAAAGGAAGAAAACAGCATGAGTAAAGAATTTGACACTTCATTGGATGTATTATTCGGAAAAGTAGACGAACTGGTTTCCACCAAAACCGTTGTGGGAGAAGCCATTGTTCTTGGCGATGTGACACTGCTGCCTTTGATTGAAGTTGGCGTTGGTGTTGGTCTTGGCGGCAAGGACTCCGGCGGCTCTGCTGGCGGCATGGGTGCAAGAATCACACCTTCCGCTGTACTGGCAATTCAGAATGGCAGCGTACAGCTTATCAACATCAAGAATCAGGACGCTGTCAGCAAGCTCATCGACATGGCGCCCGGCGTTGTGAACAAACTGAACTTTGGTGCTGTTTTCGGTCATAATAAGAAAGAAGAAAAGTCCGAGCCGGAAGTAAAGTTTGAAGAAGAATTAGTGGTTGAGGAATAAAGAAACTGGGGGGATACCCGTGACAAGAACACTCATTGAATATTATGACAAAGACGTTTTGAAAAATATCATGGGGCCGCTGACACTGCATCCCGATAAGGTGATTTTTCTTTATGACAGCGGCATGCAGGATATGACGGCTTTCCGCGCCCTGCATACCTGTTTCAAGCGGCATATTCCCCATATTACATTGGAAAGATACCCTGTGGACATTCTGTCCATGGATAAGATTTACCGCAAAACTGCCCAGGTCATCGAAAACAACGAGAATTGTTTTCTGGAACTGACAGGCGGTAGTGAATTGATGGTCATTGCCGGTTTCCGTGCCGGTATGGAAAAAGGTGCAAAGCTTATCCATACGGACTTGGTGCATAACCGCATCACAGACCTTTTGACAGACGAAACCGTTGCACCTACTGCCACATTATCTCTGGAGGATTTTGTGGACGCCAGAGGGGCATGCTTCATCGGCGAGTCCCATCGTCCGCCGGAACCGGAACGCTTTGACGCTATCTGGGAAATGGCGCGGTATTTGTTCCGCCATCTGGAGGAATGGAAGCACACATGCAGTTATCTCCAGACTGTAGCGGCAAGATATCTGCCCCATGAAGTCTATATGGACTCCAAAGAACTGATTTATATGAAAAATGGCAAGAAAACCTACCCCGACAAAGCCATCCTGAAAGAATTTCAGCGCTTAGGATTCCTGAAAAATTTGGTCATGGATGGAGAACGGGTGCGGTTTTCCTTCTGTTCCGTGGATGACCGCCAGTACTGTACAGGCTATGGGGTCTGGCTGGAACTTTATGTGTATATCGCCGCGAAGAAGTCCGGCGTTTTTGATGATGCAAAACTAGGCACCATGATCGACTGGAACGCCTATGACGGCGTAGTGGTGGCTGGCAATGAAATCGATGTGATTCTCATGGAGCAATCCCTGCCGGTGTTCATTTCCTGCAAGCTTCGCAGTGCCGATACGGCAGCCCTCAACGAACTGCTCATTGCCAAAAAACGTGTGGGCGGCTGGTTTTCCAAAGGGGTCATGGTCACATTCAGCCGGGAAAAAGCCGAGAACAGCGGTACATATAAACGGGCCCAGGAATTGGGCATTGAACTGCTGGACGCCGGAGATATTCTGGCAGAGGATTTCCAAGCCCGTCTGGTGCGTGCCATCAAGGAGCATGACCTGGTGAGCCTGAAATGGAAGAAAGTATAAAGGAGAAGTACCTCTATGGCAAAAAAGAACAACCGCAACACCAAAAGCCGCATCATTGCCGCTGCTTGGAAACTCTTTTACGAGCAGGGCTATGATGATACCACCGTGGAGGAAATCGTGGAGGAGTCCGGCACATCCAAAGGCTCTTTTTACCATTATTTCAACGGCAAGGACGCCCTCCTTGGCTCCCTGTCGGAACTGTTCGACGATAAGTATACAGAACTCATTCCTACATTAAAGGAAGATATGCATTCTTTTGATAAACTCATGTACCTGAATCGGGAAATGTTCCGCATGATCGACAACAGCATTTCTCTGGACTTGCTGGCAAGGCTTTATTCTTCCCAGCTCATCACTACTGGCGAGCGTCACCTCATGGATCACAACCGGGTGTATTATAAACTCCTGCGGCAGATTACCGCCGAGGGACAGCAGAAAGGGGAGCTGCGGGACGATATTTCCGTCAATGAGTTCGTCAAGACTTATGCCCTTTGTGAACGTGCCCTTATTTATGACTGGTGTCTGTGCAGCGGGGAATATTCCCTGAGCAGATATGCCGCGGAAATGATGCCCCGTTTCTTGGGCGGATTTCGCAAGTCGTCAAAGGCTCATTCTATTCAAGCCTTTGACGAGGGGATAGAGGAGTAAACAGGGGTCAAGCACTTTGCTTTGCAAAGCCGCCTATGGCGTCCCCGTTTTCTTCGGGGTACAGAGTATCCATCGGCATAAATGCCTTGAAACTCTCTGTTTTGTCCCCATGGGATTCCAGATATAACTGTTTTGTCATTAAGGTTTTACAAGTTTTACAACTCTTTAGCTTTTATCAAATAACTGCTCGGGGAACCAAAACAGCTCTCACCCCGGGCAGTTTTTGCATTCAGGAGGGATTCCATGAAAAAAAGAACCATCTTCCTGCTGATACTGGCAGTGATTTTGGCTTGCGTCCTGTTCTTCTGCCGTTTTTACTTTCTCGGCACCAGCAGTGCCCCCGCCAACGCCAAAACAAACGCGGATTTCCAGATTTCCGATTTTCACAGCCAAACGGACAAAGACGGGGATGGGCTGGACGACCAGACAGACCTTTTGCAGGGAGCACGTACTTACATCGCCACCCAGCCCCGATACAAAAGCAAGTATTACGAAACAGGCTATCCCGACGACGGCTATGGTGTCTGCACCGACGTCATTGCAAATGCTATGTTATCCGCAGGCTATGACCTGAAAGAACTGGTGGCAAAGGACGTTGCCGCCCATCCAGAAGATTATGACATTGAGGAACCCAATCCCAATATTGACTTTCGCCGCGTCCGCAATCTGAAAGTATACTTCGCCCATACCGCCATTCCTTTGACAACTGACATTTCCCAAATCGACCAATGGCAAGGCGGCGACATTGTGCTATTTTCCAATCATATTGGCATGGTATCCGACCAGCGCAACGACGAGGGGATTCCCTATGTCATCCACCACAACGACCCTTTCCAGTCCGCTTATGAGCAGGATATTCTGGAAAAACGCCATGATATTGTGGGGCATTATCGGATTAGCCCATAAAAAAAGCATAGCTATAAAAAAAGCCAAAACCCCTTTGCCTAAGGATTTCGGCTTTTTGTTTTTGATAAAGAAATTCCTAACAGAATTTCTTTTTTGTCTTTATTTCAATAGCTTCTGCAACGCCTTCACATCCAGCAGATTCACCGTTTCAAATTTTCCTTTGTAAAACACTGCCCAATTCTGGAACACACAAGGCAGATGTTTTGCCTTTTCCAAGGTATCTACTTCCACAAAATCTGCTTGAATCTGGTTTTCGTCGCAATATTCCCGCAGTTTCTCCACGGTCTGACAGACAAAAGGACACTGCATATCATAATAGATAGTCAAATCCTGACTTTCCATTTTCTCCGCCTTTGCCTGCGCCGCAAAATGGGGATAGGTACCGTCAAAGGAAAGCGCCAGCAGTTCATAGCCGCTTTCTGTGGTATCCACAGACACAAAACCATATTTCTTAGCAAAGGATTGGTCGGAAAGCCAAGCTTTCTGCTTCTTTGCCCCTAACATGCAGATGCCGGATTTTCCTTTTGCCTTGGCGTCGTTGATGGCATATTCCAGCAGTTCTTTGGCATAGCCTTTGCCACGATATTCTCCCAGTACCCACAGGCAATAGAGATACAGATAATTCTCCCCTTCCACAGGTACCCATGCCTTCTCCAAAGGAGCATATTCTATAAATACCGTCCCTTTCACATCCAGTTTCCAAAAGACATGCCCCTCTTTCAGCCGTTCCGCCAGCCATTTCCGTTTTGCTTCCACGCCGGGATGCTTTGTTTTGGTGCGAATGATGCAGCAAAGGTGCTCCGTTTCCAGATTTTCCGCTGTGAGATTTACAAAATCAGCCATCGTTTCCCCTCCTACAAAAAAACAGGCTCTTTTTAAGAGCCTGTTTTCATTTCTTGATTAAACTGCCGCTACTTTTGCGTCAATATCTGCTTCCAGAGCGTCAATTTTCGCCTGCGCATCTGCCAGAGAATCGCCTTTTACGCCGATATAGAATTTCAGTTTAGGTTCTGTGCCGGAAGGACGTACACAAATCCAGGAACCATCTGCCAGTGTGTAGTAAACTACATCGGAAACAGGCAGAGGACTTGCGGTTTCTTCCCCTGTTTTCAGGTTTTTGAATACCTGTGTCTTATAATCTTTTGCCCATTCTACGGCTACGCCTGCAAATGCTGCGGGAGTTTCTGCACGGAAGGAAGCCATGATTTTCTGGATTTTTTCTACGCCGTCCAGACCTTTCATGGTCAGGGATTTTACGCCTTCACGGAAATAGCCGTATTTTGCATACAGTGCCATGAGGCCATCATACAGTGTCATGCCCTGTTTCTTGTAGTAAGCTGCCATTTCGCAGATAAGCAGTGTTGCTACAACGGCGTCTTTATCTCTGGCATATGTGCCTGCCAGACAGCCGTAGCTTTCTTCAAAACCGAAGATATAAGAATGGCTGCCGGTTTCTTCGAAGCCTTTGATTTTTTCACCAATGAATTTGAAGCCTGTCAGCACGTCCATCAGTTCCACGCCGTATGCTTCGCACATGGGGCGAATCATTTCTGTACTTACGATGGTTTTGATGACCGCCCCGTTTGCGGGCAGTGTGCCTTTTGCTTTCTTCTGGGACAGGATGTATTCTGTCAGCAGTGCGCCGGTCATGTTACCTGTGAGCACTACATATTCGCCTTTATCATTGCGTACCATTGCACCTACACGGTCACAGTCAGGGTCAGTGCCCACGATGATGTCTGCGCCTTTTTCTTCTGCCAGTTTCTGTGCCAGCACGAATACCTTAGGGTCTTCGGGGTTAGGATAGCCAACAGTTGTGAAATCGGAGTCGGGCATTTCCTGTTCTTTTACCACATATACCTGATGGAAACCTGCTTTTTCCAGTGCTCTGCGAACGGGCAGGTTACCAGAACCGTGGATAGGTGTGTAAACGATTTTCAGGTCGTCTGCCATTTCTTCGATGATTTCAGGTGCCTGACGCTGTGCCAGTACGTTTGCGTCAAAAGCGTTATCCACATCTTCGGAAATATACTGGAACAGACCTTTTGCCTGTGCTTCGTCCATGGCCATTTCTTTGATTTCGCCGAAGCTTGCCACAGCGTTTACTTCTGCGATGATGTCTTTATCTCTGGGTGCAACAACCTGTGCGCCGTCTGCCCAGTAAACTTTGTAACCGTTGTATTCGGGGGGGTTATGGCTGGCTGTGATAACGATACCAGCTGTGCAGCCCAGTTCCCGTACAGCAAAGCTCAGCATGGGTGTAGGACGCAGAGAAGGATATACATAAGCACGGATGCCGTTGCCTGCCAGTACCAGACCTGCAATCTGGGCAAATTCGGGGGACATATGACGGGAGTCATAAGCGATGGCTACGCCTTTGTCCTGTGTGCCTTCTTTCAGGATATAGTTTGCAAGACCCTGTGTGGCACGACCTACAGTGTAACGGTTCAAACGGTTGCTGCCTGCCCCAATGATTCCGCGCAGACCGCCTGTACCAAATTCCAGATCTTTGTAAAAACGTTCTTTGATTTCCTTTTCGTCTGCGGCAATTTTCCGCAGATCTTCTTTTGTTGCTTCGTCAATGGCGGGGTCTGCCAGCCACTGATGGTATCTTTCCATGTGATCCAATTTGATTCCTCCCTTTGTTCTTTGTCTTTGTTTGTCTATGATGTATCCTCTCCTGCTGCGGCAGTTTTCGGCATGGTCTGCCGCAAAAAAGAGGGTTTAACCTAATGTTGCGGAAATGTGCACCACACTGCTCTGAATCTGAACAGTCTGGTGATAAGAAGTGAAGCCGTCTTTGAACACTTCCACTTCATATGTGCCATAAGGCAGTGTCACCTGCAAAGGCGCGGTGCCTCTTTCCTCGCCGTTGATGAATACATTGGCGTCTGCTTCGTTGCAGTTGATGACCACCGTTGCCAGCTGTTCTTCTGCCTCCAGCTTGGCATTCACGCTGACGGCATCCTGATTCAGTGTCACAGTCTGACTCCATTCTTTATAGCCATTTTTCAGGATTACCACATCGTATTCCCCAAAGGGCAGTACGGAAGGCTGACTGCTGTCTACCAGCGCGCCATTGATGTAAAGCTTATAATCGGAAACATTGGCATTGACTGCCAGTACGCCCATTTTCTGCTGGGCTTTGGACAGGTCGTAAACCGTTGTTTCTCCTGCCTGCACCAGTACGCTGTCTGTGCGGCTTTCGATATTATCCCCTTTGATGGTGATGGAATGGGTGCCTTCTTTCACAGCGATTTTTTCCACATCGCTGAGGGGCACAGGTTCTTCCTCATCCAATGTAAAGGTGCCGTTTTTGATGTTCTGGGCATTTTCCACGGTGATATACCCGTGATATTCCAGTACTTTTACAGACCATACCACATCGCCGATGCCGCTGATTTCCAGCACGTCACAGCTTTCGATGTCCTCGGGGCGGATTTCCTCCTCGTCGTAGTAGAAAATGGTCTTTTTGTCATAGGCAAAAGAGCGGTCTTCCCCCTGCAATTCTTTGGCGGAAGTATCGGCTTTCAGCCCGGTGATTTCCTCTTTCTTGATGCTTTCATCATAAGAAATGGTCACGGCAAATTCGCCATCCTGATCCATCTGTATCATAAGCAGATCGCCCATCTGTATGGTGTCCGGCTGTATCTGTACCTCGTCTTCGTTATAGACCACCGTTTCCGGCGTCAGGTTCACGGTTTTCTGCTTTGCTGCGTTGATGTCATAGACCAGCAGTTCTTCCTCATCCAGCACATCTGTGACCAGCATAGGTGCGGCTTCTGTTGCTTTGTCCAGCGGATTGGAGAAAAACACCATTTTCACGATGCCAAAGCAGATGCCCAGCACCACAAGGGCGGCAATGGTAATCAGCCCAATGGTCTTTTTGTTCCAGAAAGGCTCGTCCTCCTCATCGTCCTCGTCTTTGGGCGGCATAGGCGGCTGTCCTCCGTCATAGACAGGCTGTTTTCTGGGTTCTCTTGTGACGAATGTCACAGGTTCCTCCGCCGGCTGTATGGGCAGAGGATCTTCAAATTTTTCTGATTCAAAGGCGTTGAGGAACTCGTCCTTGTCCCCCAAGTCATCCTCGTCTGTCTGATTCTGTTCCAGTTCTTTTACTTTTTCGTTTATATGATCCAACCGTATGGTGGTGTCGAATTCTTTATTGTCATTTTCAAAATGATAGTCCTTCATACCGTTTCTCCTCCTTCGGGGAATGATTTGCAGACTGTCTTAGTCTCATTTTATACGTTTCTTCCCGAAGTTGCAAGAGAAATTCAGGGCGCAAAGCTAGGGGTTTCTTCATAAGAAAAGAAAGCAGGCTAAAATTTTTCTGATTTTCTGATTTTCAGACATATTTTCTCCTGAAAACGGCTTGCTTCACGCCCTTTTTCCAATATTTTTAAAAAAGCCTTTCCAATGCCTGCGAAAGGTCACTCATGTGGCTTTCTTCCGCCGCCGCATCTGCCAGACGCTCCTCCATAGCAGGAGAAACGCAGACTCTCCGGCGGTTGTAGGATTCGTGCACCAGCCGCAGAAATTTTTCCGGAAAGGCTGTCAATGGTACCAAAAGCTTCCGTTCCGCCTCTGCCATGGGCCGCTCCCCTTCGTAAGCCGCCAGCACTTCTGCCAGTTTTTCCCGCTCATCGGGCACTTTCCGCCAGAACCGCCGCAGATACGCCGCCAAATCCACAGCGAAAATATCTCCGGTGCACTGTTCAAAGCCACCTACCCACAGACTGCCGTCCTCTTTCCGGCACAGATTGCTGCCTTTGAACTGGTTGTGGCAAAAAGTACCTGCCTGCTTCTGCCCATGGGCCATCTTCCAAAGCCTTCAGAGCTTCCTGTGCCCGGGGCGCAAAAGTGCCATAGTGGCGCATGACCAGCAAATCCAAGGGGGAATACTTTCCCTGCCGTTCCATGTGTCTGCGAATCTTCACGAATTCCCGATACCGCCGCTGCCACAAAGCTGGACGTTCCTCCTGCCCTTCCTGCGCCGGAAAGCCTGCCGCCGCCCGGTGCATCTGTCCCATAAGGGCTGCCCCAGCCACAAAATCATCTGCGTTGTCCTCTTCCAGACCTTTGGTAGGCATGGGATTTTCCAGCAGATAAAGATTGCCGTCCCAAGCAAAAAAAGGCTGTCCGTCCTGTGCTGTATAAAAAAGAGAAAGGGCAGAAAAGCCGTTGCGGTAGAGGCAGGTTTTCACCTCATGGGCAAAAAGCAGGTCTTCCCGGCGGCTCCGTGCCTTCTTCAGTTCTCTCAGTCCCACGTCTGTTTTACAAATAAGCCCCGTGCGGGTACGGGTACCGCCGTAATACTTCAGACCGTAGCCCTCCCACAAGATTTTCCCGTATGTATCCTCCATAAAATCCTTCCCCCAATCCTTCTTCCCGAAAAATTTCTCTGTATCAGTTTATGGCGGGGGATAGGAAAATATGAAAGGAATGGGAAAGGGGGCTGACACCCTCCTTCTCTTGCACCTTTTACCTGTAAGCCATGCACAACCTCGGCATTGAAAATGCCTCGGTTGTGGGCTGACACCCTATGCATCTCATGAAAAAAGCCGCGGGAGAATATAAATATTCTCCCTCCTTCTCTCGCGTGTCTTACCTGTAACCCATGTACAACCTCAGCACTCTTCGAGTACTTCGGTTGTAGGCTGTCGCCCTATGGCTGCCAACAAAACAGGGCTGGAAATGCAAGCACTTCCAGCCCTGTTTTCTTACCAGCCGCATGGCTTACAGGTAAGCAAAAAAACAGCGCCCCCCGACGCGAAGTCGAAAAACGCTGCCTTTTATGAATGATGCGCCCTCAGGGACTCGAACCCTGGACCCACTGATTAAGAGTCAGTTGCTCTACCAACTGAGCTAAGGGCGCATATGTTATTTTGATTGCGTAAAATATAATATCACGCTGCCGAGGGCATGTCAACTCTTTTTTCCCGAAAATCCCAAAAAAATTTTTGATTTTCCCTTAGAATATGATATACTGTAACGGCAAAACAGAATTTTTACAACCGGAATGAGGTTTTTACATGACAAAACAAATCACACTGCCGGAGGACGTGAACGCCCTTCTGCAAACCCTCAACGACGGCGGTTACGAAGCCTACATTGTAGGCGGCTGTGTGCGGGATTCCATCCTTGGGCGCATCCCCCAGGACTGGGACATCACCACATCCGCTTTGCCGGAGCAGACAAAGGCGTTATTTTCTCACACCTTTGACACAGGCATCCAGCACGGCACCATCACCGTTGTTCTGAACAAAACCAATTATGAAATCACCACCTACCGCATTGACGGGGACTATGCTGACGGCAGACATCCCGACGAGGTTTCTTTCACATCCAATCTGGAGGAAGACCTTTTGCGGCGGGACTTCACCATGAACGCCATTGCCTATCACCCTGCCGAAGGATTCCGCGATCCTTTCGGCGGACAGGAAGACATCAGCCGCTCTCTCATCCGCGGTGTTGGCGAGCCTGCCAAGCGATTCCAGGAAGACGCTCTGCGGATGCTGCGTTGTGTCCGTTTTGCGGCACAGCTGGGTTTTCAGGTGGACGACGCCACATACACCGCATTGCAGGAAAACGCCGCACTCATTGAAAAAATCAGTGTAGAGCGCATCCACGAGGAGCTGGACAAACTTTGGAAATCTCCATTTCCCGAAAAGTTGTCCTTACTGCTGGAAAGCGGTCTTTTGCCCCACATCGACGGTCTACTGGACAAACGTCTGACGGCGTTGGGCGAAACACTGGTGCCCCAGCTGAAAGCCGCTCCCGTTTCTGCCCCTCTGCGGTGGACGCTGGTGCTGCAATCCTTCACGGAAGCCGAGGCAAAGACTTTCTGCAAAAAACTGAAATTTGACAACGCCACAGCCAAGCAGATTCAGACTTATCTGCGGCACTTATCCCAGCCCATCCCCCAGACACCTTACGAAGTGCGGAAGCTGGCAGGGATTTTGGGTGTGGAACTGACGGAAAATCTGTTCATTTTACAGGAAATCTTGCAGGACAAAGCCGCTGTACAGACAGCAAGAGAAATCCTCGCAAAAGTCCTTGCTGACGGGGATTGTCTGAATCTGAAAATGCTGGAAATGGACGGCAAAGCCCTCATGGACGCAGGCATCCCTGCCGGAAAAGCCGTAGGGGAAACCCTTGGGCTGCTGCTGGAGGACGTCCTGCATGAGCCGGAACACAACAAAAGAGAATATTTGCTGGAAAAAGCACTGAAGCTCCAGCAGAAATAAGGAGGAAATGAATCATGGAATACTTTACATTATATAACGGTGTGAAAATCCCCAAAGTGGGCTTTGGCACCTATAAAGTCATCGACCAATCTGCACAGGGCATTGTGGAAACAGCCCTTTCTGTTGGCTATCGCCATCTGGATACTGCGCGCATGTACATGAACGAAAAAGAAGTAGGCGCAGGCATTGCCGCTTCCGGCGTTGCCAGAAAAGACATTTTCCTGACCACAAAAGTATGGCGTGACGACCTGTCCTATGACGCTACCATGGCAAGCGTGGAAAATTCCCTGAAAGACTTAGGCACAGACTATCTGGATCTTTGCCTGCTTCACTGGCCTATGCCTGAAACAGACCGTGAAAAATGGCAGGAAAAAGACCTGTCTGCATGGCGTGCCCTGGAAAAGCTCTACAAAGAAAACGTTATCCGCGCCATCGGTGTCAGCAACTTCCTGCCCCACCATCTCATGCCCCTCATGAAAGAAGCGGAAGTCACCCCCATGGTGAACCAGCTGGAATACCATCCCGGCTATTGTCAGGCACACGCCGTTCATTACTCCCAGCAGCAGGGCCTTCTGGTGGAAGCATGGAGCCCTCTGGGCCGTACCCGTGTGCTGGAAGATGCGCTGGTACTGGAACTGGCGGAAAAATACGGCAAAACACCTGCACAGATTTGCCTGCGTTTCGCTCTGGACAATCATGTATTGCCCCTGCCCAAATCCAGCTCTGCAGAACGTATGAAAGCAAATCTGGATATTTTCGATTTCACCATCTCTCCTGAGGACATGTCCCGTCTGATGTGCATGCCCCAGACAGGATGGGGCGGACATCATCCCGACACATTCTAAAAAACAAAAACAGCCGGAATCCTTCATATTGAACTGCACCCCATTTGTTAGACAGTATGATATACTGAAAACAAGTGGGGTGATTTTTATGCCAAAAGGAGCAGCAAATAAACGATATACACCAGAATTCAAGCAATTGGTAGTAGAAACAATGCTAGCAGAAGGCTTAAGTCTCAGTGAAACCATGAGAAGATTTAACATCAATTGTCTCGGTATTATTAAGCGTTGGGAGCGAATCTATCTTGAGGAAGGTCCAGAAGGTTTAGCAATAGAACGACGAGGACGTAAAAGCACAGGGCAGCCAGCAAAGCTGTCTAAATCGGTTGAGGAAGACTTGATTGCGGAAAATCAACGGCTTCGAGCAGAAAATGCCTACCTAAAAAATTTGCAAGCCTTGGTTTTGGAGGAGGAGCGACGCCGGCACAGAAATCGCTGGTAGTTCAGAAACTGAGGCATGATTTTTCGCTTTCCCTTCTGCTGTCAATCGCTCAACTGCCTCGTGCAACCTTTTACTATCATACAAAGAAGATGCACAGGGCAGATAAATATACAGACGTAAAAGCAGAGATTGTTACTATCTACCATGAAAACAAAGGTCGATACGGCTATCGTCGTATCACGGCAGAACTACGTAATCGTGGGTTTTACTACAATCATAAGACGATCCAACGGCTGATGAAGCTGCTGGATCTGGTTTGTCGTGTCAGAATCAAAAAATATCGTTCTTACAAGGGGGAAGTAGGCAAAATTGCACCAAATCTGCTGCAACGGGATTTCTATGCAGAAAAACCGAATCAGAAATGGGTAACGGATGTTACAGAATTCAGCCTGTTCGGACAAAAGCTGTATCTCTCTGCCCTTCTGGATTTACACAGCAGTTATCTGATCAGTTATACCATTTCAGAACGTCCTGTTTTAAGGATGGTAACCAGTATGTTAGATAAGGCTTTTGAAACCATACCAAATGGAACTTATCTGATTCTCCATTCAGACCAAGGATGGCAGTACCAAAACAAGTATTACCGCCAGATGCTCAAGGAAAAAGGTATCCGTCAAAGTATGAGCCGAAAGGGCAACTGTCTGGACAATGCTGTCATGGAAAATTTCTTTGGTTTACTCAAGAGTGAACTTCTCTATCTCCAAAAGTTTCAATCCATGGAACACTTCAGGCAGGAACTGGCAGAGTATTTGGATTATTACAATACCCATCGAATCAAGGTAAAGCTAAAGGGCTTGTCGCCTGCGATTTACAGACAACAAGCCCTTCTGGCTTCTTGAACAATTTTAATTTGAAAATATTGTCTAACTTTTTGGGTTCAGTTCATATGTAGGGATTCCGGCTATTTTTTATCATTCTATCTTTGTTTGAGAAAGAGGTTCCTTCTTTTTCTTTGCTTCATGCCCCCGATGGCAAAGGATGAAGATCATAAACAGTACGGACGAAAAATCAGGCGCCGCAAGAAAGAGGAAAAAGCCATCTAATCCATTGCGGATAAGCGTCACCACAAGGAATGCCACCAAATTGACAGCCGCCATCTTCCAATCACAAATCTGAGTGAAGATATACAGCACCAGAAAATACACTGCCATCAGCACAAATGCCGCATACGCCCATTTTATGTCATAGGTACGTGCGCGTATGAGATTGCAGTAATTCAGCAGATTGGTAAACATCAGGGCATACACCATACAAATGATATCTGCCACTTTTTTCCGATGAATGTAAATGGTCAACATACAAATCCGCCCCTTTCTCCAGAAACAGCCCTTTATTTTTGTTCGTAAATGTCAAAAGAGAATTTCACGCCATTTTCTTCCTGTACTTCCCCTTTTTCTGTCAGTGTCCATTCTGGTTTTTCATCCAGATTGGGGAAATAGGTATCCGCAGGAAATTTGTCATAGATTTTGGTAATATAAGCCTTTTTGCACTGAGGCAGAAGCTGCTCATAAATGCTGCCGCCGCCGATGACAAAAATATCGTCATCCTCGTAATCCGCCAGCACAGCAGGCAGTTCTTCCAGACTATGGCAAAGGGTCACCCCTTCTGCTTCATAAGCCTTGTTTGCTGTCAGCACAATATGGGTACGTTTGGGCAGTGGCTTTTTGCCGGGGAAAGATTCCAGTGTCTTTCTGCCCAGCACCAGCACATGACCCATGGTCACCGCGCGGAAATTTTTCATATCTGCGGAAATGCGGCACAGCAGTTCATTGTCCTTGCCGATGCCCCAGTTTTCGTCTACTGCTACAATGAGATTCATGGGTTTTCCTCCTTAAATGGCAATGGGCACTTTGCCGATGGGTTTGCCGTGTTCGTAATCTTCCACGATGAAGTCGTCTACAGTGAAATCATAGAAATTCTTGATTTCAGGATTCAGACGTACCTTGGGCGCGGGGAATGTTTCCCGTTCGATGAGTTCCTTGATGATGGGCACATGACGGTCGTAAATGTGCATGTCGCTGATAACGTGTACCAGTTCGCCGGGTTCCAGTCCGCTTACCTGTGCAAACATCATCAGCAGTGCGGAATACTGCACCACATTCCAGTTGTTTGCCGCCAATGTGTCCTGAGAACGCTGGTTCAAAATAGCATTCAGCTTATTGCCTGTTACATTGAAAGTCATGCTGTAAGCACAGGGTTCCAGGCCCATTTCTGTCAGGTCTGCGAAGTTGTAGATGTTTGTCATGATACGACGGGACGCAGGAGCGTTTTTCAGCTGCCACAGCACGTTGTCCACCTGATCCATTTCGCCGTGTTTGAATTTGTATTTCACACCCAGCTGATAGCCATAAGCCTTACCGATGGAGCCTGTCTCGTCTGCCCAGGAATCCCAGATTTTGCTGTTCAGGTCGTGGATGTTGTTGGATTTTTTCTGCCAGATCCACAGGATTTCGTCAATGGCCGCCTTCCAGTTGGTGGCGCGCAGTGTCAGCAAAGGAAATTCCTTGCTCAAATCATAGCGGTTTACCACGCCAAAGGTCTTGATGGTGTAGGCAGGTGTGCCGTCTTCCCAATGAGGACGCACCTTTTCGTTTTCTGTAGAAAAGCCATGCTCTAAAATCTGCTTACAATTCTGTATGAAAATATCGTCTGCTCTGCTCAATGTTTCCTTCCTCCTAAAAAATCGCTCATTTCTTTCTTCTCTTTTATGATACCGTAACTTTCTGCCAGCATCAACCCAATTTTCCCAACACCCCTTGGCCACAAGCCGAAAAAACGAGCAAAACAGACACAAAACAGCTGTTGCACAAAAAAACAGACAAAATCATAAGACTTTGTCTGCTTTTTTATACATTTTCTGTTTTTACTTCTCGTCTTCTTCCACCTGATGGTGTTTCACAGGCAGGCCGTTCTGCAGGTGATGCAGATCGTTTTCTTCGCTGTACATTTCATTGATCTTGTAAAGCAGTGTCATCAGACTGTCTGTCAAATGCACGTTTTCCACCAGCACATCATCGGGAACCTGCAAGTCCACGTGGCTGAAGTTCCACATGCCTTTTACGCCCCATTTTGCCAGATCATGAGCAACCTTAACAGCCTGTGAACGAGGCAGTGTCAAAATGGCAACGTCTACGTGATTGTTTTTCACGTATTCTTCCATTTTGTCTACGTCGTAAACCTCCACGCCGCGGATGGTCATGCCAACCAGACGAGGATTGATGTCAAAAACTGCTTTGATGACGAAACCGCGCTTTTCAAAATTTGTATAATTGACCAACGCCTGACCGATGTTACCGCCGCCAATAACGATCATATTGTACATACGATCCAATCCCAGTATCTTTTTGATTTCATTGTAAAGATATTCTACATTATAGCCGTATCCCTGCTGACCGAAGCCGCCGAAATTGTTCAAATCCTGGCGAATCTGAGAGGCTGTAATATTCATCTTTGCACTGAGCTCTTTAGAAGAAATTCTGGTGATGTCGCTTTCCAGCAAATCGCCCAAATATCGATAATATCTGGGTAATCTGTTTATTACCGCCGGTGAAATCTTTTTTTCACTATCCATATTATCCAAATCCTCTCCTACTCAATTTGATTTCAGTATAGCACGCCTGTTATTTTATTGTCAACAATAACTCTTTTATTCCGCCCTTTTTTCTGGTATCATAATTGTGGACAACCCAAGGGTTACGGAGGAATAAAACATGATACTTGCAGTCAATCACATAGAAAAATCCTATGGCATCGACACCATACTGGAAAACATCACATTTCATATAGAAGAAAGAGAAAAAACCGCAATCGTAGGCGTTAACGGCGCCGGAAAGACCACTCTGTTCCGTATTCTGACAGGGGAAATCTCCTCTGACGGCGGTGATGTTTTCCTGAAAAAAGAAACTACCATGGGCTACATGGCACAGAACCAACAAATAGAAAGCGACCGCACAATTTATGAAGAAATGCTATCGGTCTTTGAAAAAATTTTAACGGCCGAGGTCCGTCTTCGTGAAATGGAAAACGAAATGACACACCTGTCAGGAAAAGCGTTGTCTGACATGATGGAGGATTATGCCGCTTTACAGCACGAATTTGAGCAAAACGACGGTTACAGCTACAAAAGCCGCCTGAAAGGTGTACTGAAAGGTCTTGGCTTTGGGGAGGATGAATTTGACCGCCCCCTGTCCCAGCTTTCCGGCGGACAGAAAACCCGTGTATATCTGGGCAAACTGCTGTTATCCAAGCCGGATTTGCTGCTGCTGGACGAACCTACCAACCATCTGGACATTGCTTCCATTGAATGGCTGGAAGATTTCCTGAAAACATACGACGGCTCTGTCCTCATCATTTCCCACGACCGTTATTTCCTGGATAAAATCGTCACCAAAGTGGTGGAAATCGAAAACCGGAAATCTACAGTATATAACGGCAACTACACCGCATACATGAACCAGAAAGCCATCAATCGGGACATCCAGCAGAAGGCTTACGAAAACCAGCAGAGAGAACTGAAACGTCAGGAAGAAGTCATCCGCACACTGAAAGCATTTAATCGAGAAAAATCCATCAAACGTGCCGAAAGCCGGGAAAAACAGCTGGAAAAAATCGAGCGTATCGACCGCCCCGACAGTTTGCCATCCCACATGCGCCTGACACTGACCCCGCGCATCATCAGCGGCAGTGACGTACTCCATGCGGAAGAACTGTCTAAGTCCTACGGCGGACAGCGAATTTTCCGCCATGTAAATCTGGATATCAAGCGCGGAGAAACCGTTGCCATCATCGGCCCCAACGGCGTGGGCAAATCCACACTGTTCAAAATGCTTCTGGGGGAAGTGCCTTCCGACAGCGGGCTCATGCGGTTTGGCACCAATGTTCATGTGGGCTATTATGACCAGGAACAGCAGAAATTAGACAGCAGCAAAACCATTTTTGATGAAATTTCTGATACTTACCCCACTTTGACAGCAGGGGAAATCCGTAATATGCTGGCAGCCTTTGTCTTTACAGAGGATGACGTATTCAAACAGGTTTCTTCCCTCAGCGGCGGCGAAAAAGGTCGTGTTTCTCTGGCAAAAATCATGCTTTCCAAAGCAAACTTACTGATGCTGGACGAACCTACCAACCATCTGGATATGTTCTCCAAAGAAGTGTTGGAGGATGCTTTGAACCGCTATGAAGGCACTGTGGTATACATTTCCCATGACCGTTATTTCATCAATAAAACTGCCCAAATCATACTGGAGCTTTCCCCTGAAGGCATCACACGCTATGAGGGCAATTACGATTATTATATGGAGAAAAAAGCGGAACGGGCGAGAAAAGAAGCCCTCCTTGCGGCGGAACAGCCCGTAAAAGGCGCCGCTCCTGCCCCTGTCCAGACCATGACCGACACCAAGAGCGACTGGCTGAAACAAAAAGAACAGCAGGCGGCAGAGAGAAAACTGGCGGCAAAGATTGCCAAAGTGGAAAAAGCCATTGAGGAAACAGAAGCAGCCATTGCCAAAGCCGATGAGGATATGGCGGCGGCAAGTTCTGACTACGCCAAAGCACAGGAAATCTTCGAGGAAAAAACAAAACTGGAAGAAAAACTGGAAGGGCTTTACGAAGAATGGGAAGGTCTCCACGCATAAAAAAAGAGCCTTTCGGAAAAGACTCAGAAAATCAAGACATAAAAAAAGAACCCTTAGGGTTCTTATGGAATCCTTGTCGGAATTTACTTCCGACGAGGAAAAAGAGCAAGTTTCAAGGCTTCTGCCGCTGGAACTTGCTCTTTTTACTTCTGTCCTTTCGTCAAAGGCTTGAATGCAATGAGCCTTTGACGATGCGTAAGCAAATTATTTACTTGCCAGATAAGCGTTGATGTCGCTCAGCAGTTTGTCGATATCCATGCCGTGTACCATGCTTGCTTCTTCCAGTGTTTCACCAGCAGCGGAAGGGCAGCCTACACAATGCATGCCGTTCTGCATCAGGATTGCGCCTGCGCTTCTGTCCATCATCAGCAGTTCGCCGATTGTCATGTCTTTTGTTACCTGCATAAAAAATGCCTCCTTTGAGATTCTCACTTGGTTTGTTGTGGAATTCTTTGTGTATATTCCCTTGTATTATACCCCAAAAGCCTCACAAAAAAAAGACCCTCTCTGCATTTTCCCCCAGTTCTGCTGCACATCTGCCAAAAATCTAGCTGCCATTCATATTCCTGTTGCTACGCAAATGAAAAAAATATGATACAATAGAAAAAACAATAAGGAGGCGGCATATGATTTATGACATTTCCTTTTCCCTTTCCCCGGAGACCATGGTCTATCCCGGCGACCCGCCTTTCCTGCGGGAAGTACTGCTGGATGGGGCAAAGGGCGATGACTGCACCCTGTCTTTGCTGCATTTGGGGAGCCATCTGGGTACCCATATCGACTTTCCCAGACATTTCTTCCCTGAAGGCATGGACGCGGCTGCCTTTCCTTTGGAACAGCTCTGCGGTGCATGCAAAGTCTTTTACCTGCCTGACGCGGCAGAAATCACGAAGGATATGCTACAGCAGCTGGACATCCAGCCCGGCGACCGGGTGCTTTTCCGCACAGACAACGAAGCCTTTGACGGCATCCATCCCCTGCCCCATCCCGTTTATCTGACAGCGGAAGCAGGTGAATATCTGGTGGAACGGAAGATTGCTCTTTTGGGCGTGGATTACGAAAGCCCCGAAGGGGACGGGGATTTCCCCATTCACAAAGCATTGCTGGGGCGGAACATCCCCATATTGGAAAACTTGAAACTCAAAGACGTACCAGCCGGCGCATACCGCCTGTACTGCCTGCCCCTGAAGATTACAGAGGGTGACGGCTGCTGGGTACGCCCCATATTGGAAAGGTGATACAGATGAAAAATACATTGAAAGAAAAACTTCAGAACCATCAGCAGCCCATCGGTACATTTTTTGAACTGGGCAGTGCAAACGTAGCGGAAGCTCTGGGACAAACAGGACTGGACTTCATCATCATCGACAACGAACACGGCCCCTTTGAAGCAGAAAGCACACTGGACTATGTCCGCGGCGCACAGCTTGGCGGCGTAACACCTCTGGCAAGGGTACGGGAAATCAGCCGTCCAGCCGTGCTGAAACTGCTGGATATCGGCGTCCATGGCCTCATCGTTCCTGACGTACATACTGTAGAACAGGTGCAGGAACTCATCGACTACGCCAAATATGCTCCTGTAGGCAAACGTGGCTTCTGCCCCACCCGGAAAGACTGCTGGGGCTTCGCTTATCCTGCCACCGAAAGTGTGCCTGTGAACATGGCAGTGAACAATGCCGAAACACTGCTGATTCCCCAGTGCGAAACCGTGGGATGTCTGAAAAACATCGAAACCATTGCTGCTATGGATGGGGTAGACGGCATTTTCATCGGGCCTTTTGACCTGTCCATTTCCATGGGCATTCCCGGACAGTTCGACCACCCCGATTTTCAGGCTGCCCTGAAACGGGTATTGGAAGCCTGCCACAAAAACGGCAAATTCTGCATTTATTTCACTGTAAACCCCGACGCCATCGCCGATGGATTCCAGCTGGGCTTTGACGCCATGGCTTATGGTCTGGACGCGGCTGTGCTGGTGCAGGCATACCGGAATGTTCTGGCAAAAGTGAGAGGATAAAAAGATACGGCTTTCTTACGAATTTCTGTCACATCCAGCCCTTTCGTTGACAGCCCCCTTTGCCATGTTATACTGAAAAAATGGTACGTTTCCCCTGATAAGGAGGTTATATTTATGTGGATTTTCTTCAGTATTGCAAGCGTTATTTTCACGGGGCTCCATGGCTACGCCGCTTTTGCCGGCAAGTCCATGGCAAAGGGCATGGCATTTGCAGCTTTTGCCTTCGCTGCCCTGACACTTCTTTCTGAGTATGCCATGGTGGTGTCATGGGTGCAGACAGAAGACTGGAGCGCACTGCTGGATGTAGTGCCTTCTATGTTCCCCATGCTGATTGTTTACACCGTGATTCTGGTTGCGGCAAACGGTCTGCTGCTTTTTGTGGGGAAAAAAGACCATTGACCTTTCTGGGAAATTACTTTGGAGGTATTTCTTATGAAACAACTGAAATTCTGCGCGACCCTTCTGCTTTTCATCAGCGGCATCCTTGCCCTGCGGGGCATCACTTGGGGCCTGTTTCTGATGCTGGCATTTGCGGGACTGCGGGAACTCATCAGCGCAAAAGAATATCAGGACGCAGGTGAGAAAAAATACGCCATTGCTTCTTTATGCGCCGGCATATTTCTGTTCGTGTTCCTGATAATTGTACGATTGTCTAAGATATAAAAAATCCCCTGTCAAATGACAGGGGATTTTCTTTTTTCTCTTTATCTTCTGGGTGGTTCTTCCACCAGAGGGATATCCAGAATCACTTTCCGGCAGCTGGGGCACAGATAGCCTTCCATTTTGGCATCGCCCATAAAGCTTTTTGCTACCAGATACTGGTTTCCTTTTCTGCCGTTCTCCATTTCCTGGAACTGCACATACCGTCCGGCTTTCAGATAGCCTTCCATCATTTCCAGATTACAAAAAGGACATTTCATGTCGCTTCATCTCCTTTTAGGTGTTCTCTGTTTCCAGTGTATCATATTCCCGGTTTTTCAACAAGCCAAAAGGGCGGCTCAAAGCCGCCCTTTTTTAATCTATGATTTTGAATCCTTTGTAATACCGCAGGACAACTTTGCCCAAGATGGCATCTTTTTCCACGTAAGTGTTTTCCCAGAACCTTGCATCCAGAGATTTATTCCGGTTATCCCCCATCATGAAGTAACAACCTTCCGGCACATGATAAGGCCCGAAATCGCCTTCTGTGATTTCTTTGATATAAGGTTCATCCTGCACCTGTCCATTGACCAGCACGTCACCGTCTTTTACCTCTACGGTGTCGCCGCCAACGCCAATGATACGTTTCACATAAAGAGTCTTGCCTGTGGGATCGTCGGGATCTTCAAAAACCACCACATCGCCCCGCTGGGGATCAGAAAACCAGTAGCTGGTGCGCAGGGCAAGGATTCTGTCCCCTGCCATGATAGTATTTTCCATGGAGCCTGTAGGCACTGTGGCATTGACGATAAACACCGTATCCACCACAAAGGCCAGCAGCACTGCCAGGATGATGGTCTTGACCCAACTGAGAATTTCTTTTTTCAATTTGTTTCAGCTCCTTATTTCAGGAAGCCGTTGATGATCTGTGCTTCCGCTTCTTTTTCTGTCAGCCCCAATGTCATCAGCTTCATGAGCTGATCCCCTGCGATTTTGCCGATGGCTGCTTCGTGAATCAGTGTTGCATCCACGTTGTTTGCCACGATTTCGGGTTCTGCCGCTACCACACCATCGTCCATGATGATAGCGTCACATTCGGAATGACCGTAGCAGTCCGCGTTGCCCACGATTTTAGAGCGGAACAGCTGACGGGATTTATCCCTTGCAACGGAACGGGAAATGAGTTTTGCGGAACTGCCTTCCCCTTCCAGAATCACGTCAAAGGATGTTTCCGCATACTGATCGCCGTGTGTCATGATTTTTTCTTTGATGACAACAGTAGCGCCAGCTGCCAGTTTCGCGCTGGAAATACGTTTTGTGGAATCTACGCCTTTCAGCTGTACAGTATCCATTTCCAGATAGCTGTTTTCATCCCCTTCGATATGTGTCTGAGGGTTGATGATGCGTTTGCCGTTGCCGTCGCCTTCACCGATGTGTTTTTCGATATATTTTACTTTGGCGTTTTTGCCTACGAAGAAACGGTGGATGCCTTCGTGAAGAGATTCTTCGCTGCCGCAGTTATGGATACCGCAGCCAGCCACGATGGTGACATCTGCGCCTTCGCCGATATGGAAATCGTTATATACCAGATCGTGTACGCCTGCTTCTGTGATCAGAGCGGGGATATGGACATTTTCGTCCTTTGTGCCGGGTTTGATGTAAATATCGATACCGGAGTTGTTTTCCTTGGGTACGATCTGAATGTTTTCTGTGGAATTTCTGCCTTCGCTGTGACCGTTGTTACGAATATTGAAAGCACCGTTCAAAGGTACTTCTGTCAGGTCTGCCACTTCAGACAGCAGTTTTTTGATTACGTCGTCAAACATTATTCGTTCCCTCCCTGAAAATATCTGCATCCGGGGTCAATGCCAAAAAGACCGGGCAGAACTTCTTCTTTTGTGCCGATCTGAGCGATTTCACCGTTGGAGATGACAACCACCTGGTCAGCAATGTTCAAAATACGTTCCTGATGGGAAATGATCATGATGGAAGCCTGGATTTCATCGTGCATTTTTTCGAATACGTCGATGAGGTTTTTGAAGCTCCACAGGTCAATGCCCGCTTCGGGTTCGTCGAAAAGTGTCAGTTTTGTTTTTCTTGCCATAACGGTAGCGATTTCGATACGTTTCAGTTCGCCGCCGGACAGGCTTGCATTGACTTCACGGTCAATGTAGTCTTTCGCGCACAGACCTACCTGTGCCAGATAATCACAAGCCGCTGCTGTGGAAATATCCTTGCCGCTTGCCAGTGTGATCAGGTCTTTGACTGTTACGCCTTTGAAGCGCACGGGCTGCTGAAAAGCGAAGCTAACGCCTGCTCTTGCGCGGTCTGTGATAGACCAGTCTGTGATGTCCTGACCGTCCAGCAGAATCTGCCCGCTGTCAGGTGTGATGATGCCGGCGATGACTTTTGCCAATGTGGACTTGCCGCCGCCGTTGGGTCCGGTGATGACAACGAATTTTGCGTCGTCAATAACCAGATTGATATTTTTCAGAATCTGTTTTCCATCTGCGGAAAAAGAGATGTTCTTTAATTCCAGCATATTCTTTTCCTCCTGTATTTATCAATGATTCGGCAACACCCTTTTTGCCGAATTTTACCTGCAAAGCCAAAGTAAATTATACCAACTGAAACGTTGTCATGTCAACGATTTTCCCCGAAAACCGACAGAGGCTATTCATTTGGTATGGATTGCAGGGAAAAATCCTTTCTTTTTTCTCCGTACTGTATTAAAATGAAGAAAATCAACTGAAATATACACCACCGAAGGAGGTTTTTTCCCATGCTGGGTTTCCATTCTGACGGCATCCGCCTGTTCGGCGCATCCGATACACTGAAAGCAAATCTGAAAAAAAGAAAACTGCCATTGGTTGGCAGCACCACCGGCAATACACTGGTATTTGCCATTGATGACGAAACCGTCATCCACAAACGCCCTTACAACATTTCTTTCGCAGCCGCTTCCACACCCTGGTTCGTCTGCGGACTGACAGGGGTTCCTGATTATCCCCAGGCACTGCCCTTTGACAGCGAACATGACCTGACAGCATTCATCACAGCCATGTATTACGCTTCTCAGGAATTCCTCCATCTGGACATCGAACTGTCCTTCATCAAACAGACATTAGGCGCAGACCACACAAAAGTCATTCGTGCCTACGAAGAATCTGATTTTGACAAAATCCCCAAAGGCACCCCCGTCATTTGCTTCTACTTCGGCAACGGCGGTTTTCTGGAAACAGACCGCATTTTCCACGTGCTGACAGGTGACAACTCTCTGGATATGGGGCAGGTGACACTGGCAGGCTCCTTTGCTTCCAAACAAAATCTGCTGGTAGCCTTTGCCTTGGCGGAAAAAAGCGAATAATGCTTTACTTCTGACAAAAGCCATGCTACAATGAAGCCGCAGGAGGAAATCTTCTGCGGCAAATACAGAGTAGGACTTTGTGCGTTAAGTGTCCTGTGAACGGGGAGTTGTCACGGGAACGAAAAGAATTTTCTTGCGATACAAAATCCGCATCCCGCTGTTTCATAATAAAGACATGAGCACTCTTTGTTATCACAGCCTACCCCGCTAGAAACGGGGGTATTTGCATAGAGGCGTCCCATCTGGCACACAGACACGAAATTTCCCCGGTTTTGTTGGAGATTTCGTGTTTTTTTGTTTCACATGGGAACGGTTTTCGCGGTTTTCTTCTGGAAAACTGCTGTTTTGCATGTTGTTTGATTTGGAGATAACAAGGAGGTTTCTTATGTCCGAAAACAGAAAATTCACCACCAAGCAGCTGGTCATCATTGCCATGCTGGTGGCACTGAACGTGATTTTATCCCGTTTCTTATCCATTGCCGCATGGAACATCAAAATTGGCTTTGCCTTTGTTCCCGTTGTATTCGCGGCGCTGTATCTTGGCCCTTGGCAGGCTGCTCTGGTAGGCGCATTGGGTGACTTCATCGGTGCGACACTGTTCCCCATTGCGGCGTACTTCCCCGGTTTTACCATCACCGCTGCCATTGTTGGTCTCATTTACGGTCTGTTCCTGTCTAAAAAACAGACCATGCCCCGTATTCTAGGAGCAGTACTGGCAACAGAAATCATCGGTTCTCTGCTGCTGAACACCTTATGGATCAGCGTATTGTTCGGTTCTCCTTTCCTGCCGCTGATGGCGACCCGTGTATTCCAGTGTCTGATTCTGGGCATTGTGGAAATCGTAGTCATCCGTGTTATGGCTGGACTGGTGCCCCGTCTGGTTCATACCGCATCCTAAAAAATAAAACAAAACCCCCTGCCGCTGCTCACGGCAAGGGTATCAGGGTGTCGAAAATTCGACACCCTGTCGTCAAAGCCTCATTTCATTCAAGACTTTGACGAATAGGCAGAAGTATAAAGCCCAAGTTCCATCAGCTAAAAGCCTTGAAACTTGGGCTTTTCCTCGTCAGAAGTAAATTCCGACTACGGATTCCAGTTGGGGAACTCCACACCGCAAGAGATGCGGACAGCCATTTATGGCTGACA
>OGEZ01000578.1_pt1 | contig 29557 bp, 44 predicted proteins | sample 1570831 | NCBI WGS metagenome assembly OGEZ01 (sample SAMEA2582059, study PRJEB24529) | metagenome | biome: Human gut stool | place: China | collected 2011
TAACAAAAAATTCATCTCCCTTCTACTTATTCTATAAGTAGTATGTGAGATGAATGAATAAGTTAAATGCGATTCATCTCTGACTTATAGAAGTCAGAGTCTTCTCGCTAAAGATGATAAATATATTTCTGAGAGTTTCCGATTAATACAGCAGAATGTGTATCAATCTTTTTATGGTTTTCCGTTTCAGATATATACTTAAACTTCTCCTTTTTAATTAGTATGAAAGGAATTCTATATTTACACAAAAAAAGAAGGATTTCGCCTTCTTTTATTTAATAATTTCTAAATGGAAATCATTTCCATTATTTTTAAAAACAAGCTTACAGTCTTTTAATTTTCCATCAACTAAAACCTGCACCTTTGTGTTTCTTGTTTTATGGATTGTTTGACGTCCTATTTTTTCATGTAGAGTATACCATGAAATGCCTTCTTCCTTTAATCTTTCGCATTTATCTTTTTCCTGCTTTGTCATAATCATACCTCCTGAAATGCGGTTTTCATACGTTTATACATTCTCTGTATTCTTCTTCTGTTAATAATCCATCTACACACATATCTTCAAGACTTCTAAATATTGCACCTCTTCTCCAACTTGCATAACTAAATCCATCGAATTCTCCTATTAATGCGTTATCATTTTCCTCGTTTTGATCACGTAATCTTTTCGCTAAATCAGAGTTGCAAAAGAAAAATGCATGATACATTGCTGCTTTTATTCTTAATTTTTCTATTTCATATTCCTGACAAACTAATTTGCGTTGCGTATTTACTAACTCAAAACCCAAATTCCCAATCCTGTTATGTTTTACCCTTTCATCAAAATATATATTATTCATATCATCAACCTCCGATCAATCTTCATAATTAACTCTATACATTTCCTCATATTCTTCTGACAAACTTCTCAATACATCTTTGTAGATGTAAAGCTGATTGTTTTTCAAATAATTACATAGTCCTGTTTCCGTATCAAAGAATTCCTCAACGGCTGTCGAATTCGCCCATCTGTCAAAAGATACCAACGCAGCTACTCGTAACATCCATTTTCCATTTGTTCCGTTGTGTGGTTCTACAACCAGGAATAAAATCGTATCTGTTTTCGCTTGTAGTGTGGCTTCATATTCATCGACTTCATAACCATTATCTTTGAACCATTTTTTTGCAATATCCATAAGACATATCTCCTAAAATGTATTTTTCATTTAATTCCATGCCTTTTCTCGAAATTCAATAAATTCTGAATTGCATCATCGAATGATTTATCTGTTGCCTCATTTTTTGTATGTGATACAACAGAACCCATATAATTTGCAAAAGAATTCAAAGCTCTATATTGTTCCATTTCTTCAACTGTAAGACATAGATGATCTGCTTCATGTTGCATAATTTCTTTAGCATCTTGGCTCTCATATCCGCATGTCTCACAAACATACATTGTATAATTTTTCACTTAATCATTCTCCATTTAAAATGTGCTTTTCATTTACTTGCCAAATTCTTTTATATAAAAATTTCCAGCATAAGTTGTATAAGCAACTTTGTAATAATCTTTTCCTTCCCAAAATTCTATAGGACGTGCATTGATATGATTTTCTTTTAAAATTTCTTTTGCTTTGATCAATTCTTTATCTGTCATCATATAATCACCTCTGAGAAAATTTCCGATTCATTTGGTTAATTGCTTTTCATATAATTCAACAAGGTAATTGTAAAATCCTTCACCCTGCCAGTCATCAAACCATTTTTACTTTTTCTGACGCACAAATCAAATGATTTTCTTTATATAGTTGATTTAATATACGGATTTCTTCTGTGTCCATTTTGTTATAATCCCACCCATTACAAGCATTTTTGATTGAATAATCAATATATGGATATAATCTTAATTCTTTCTGTGTTATTTCTCTTTTTAGAAATTGCGATGCCTTTTCTCTTATGTTATCTGCTAGCATCCCTCTATTTTTACTCATAATTATATTCTCCTTTTTTCTGGAATTATTGTTCCGTCATTTTGAATCTTTCTCTTGTATTTTCCAAATACAAATCACTATTTTTACTCCATCCTCCAGTTGAACTCAAAATCCCATTTCTTATTTCCCAGAATTCATCCAAATGAGTTTTAAAATAACTTATTGCATCGTTCTCACATGAAAACTCATTCTCATATTCCCAAAAGAAATGTCTCTGATTTGTTGCAAAAAAAGAATTTGTATCGAGACAATATGCAATTATCCATGTAGAGTAAGGCTTTGAAAAATTTTCATCTTTGTTTAATTTTTTATACATCTTTTCTTCTCCCTCCATTCTGAAATCTACGTTTCATCATTATATATTCATTGTTTTTAAATCGCACACATATAACTTAATTCCAACCGGCTTTTTATTTTTGTATACAATTTCCTGATTTGTATATTTTAAACCCGTTTCTTCTTTTGCTTTTTCTACCGCTTTCTTGTCTAATTTGTTTGCAATATCATTTTCATCAAAATAACCAACATAATATCCTTTACCTTTTACATAGTCCATATATTATCCTCCGATCTTCTATTGAAACTCTTGATTTATTTACTTTAATACAATTAAGTCTGCTTCTTCGACATATTTTCTTGCAGCATCATATCCATTTCTATTAAGTTCACCTTCAATGCTAAACCAAAGTGAATCTAAAAAATGTGGAATAGATGCAAAATCTTTATTTGGATATTTTTCTCTATATCGTTTATATGCCGTTTTATATAATTCATCTACTAAATCACGTTTCATCATATTTCCTCCATTCCTGAAATCATCGTTTCATGCGCCGTTTCAATGCTATTTTTTTACATAGAATTTATGATGAAAACACCATTTAAGGGAATGCAGCCTGTTTAATGTCTGGTCAAATGTTCCACCAATAACACATCCATCTTCATAACAAAAGCCCTTATTATGATTCCAATAAATATATTCATCTTCTTCTAACCCGTCAGAGAATAATTTATCTATATTTCCTAATTGGACTTGATTTAAGCCTTCTTGTAAAGAAATCTCCCTGTATTCGTTTGTTGGTATAAATTCCATGAATAATCCTCCATTCCTGATTTCATCGTTTCAATACACATCTTTTTTAATCATGTACAGTAAATCCAGAAGATTTTCTCATATATGTGTCATATTTCTTCAACGACTTTTTTGAAACGAAAAGTGGTTTTAAGTAATTCCCTTCTATTTCTTTACCATCTATATAATAAGCTTTGTTTCCAAGTCTACATTCAATTCCTTGATGAAACAAATCTTCAAAGTCGTGATGATTAGTATTACCAACGAATACTTCATCTGGTTTTTCTTCCTTATGCATTTTCATATGTATTATTCCTCCAATCTTCAAATGAAACTCTTGTCTTAACAACTATGAAACCGTAATTTACGTGAAATCACTTATTGCAATTCACCTAAATCTCCTTTCGCAGCTGTTCTATAGCATCAGCGCATTCCTTTTCTAATTCATCAATACGCTTCTGGATTGTGACAATCTGGTGATTTTTCCTGCTAATCTCGTGTTGAATCCAGATAATCTGGCTCTTATTTTGATTGATTTTCTGAAAATCCTGCATGAGATTGTAAATCCCAAGATCGTGAAGACGCTGGAGCGCAGCTTGATAATCGACTCGATTGTCACAGCCGCATTCGTCCTCATCATGAAACGCGCAGTGTTTGCACGGATCTTTTGGAAAACCCTTTTCGATGAGCCTTAGCTTTTCTTCTACCAATTTTGACTTGTTCTCCATAATTTGTTCTCCTTTCATCATCTTTGAAATTATTATGTATAATTAAATGCCTTCGTAAAAACCAAAATAAGAAGAAGTCATTTAAATCTTTTCGTTACTATTTATCATTAGAGAAATTCCATATTTGCACAAAAAAAGAGGATCGCTCCTCTTTGTTTTTTTTACTCATTAACTTCGATACTATTCACTTCCACAAAGTTTCCATTTGCATCTACAAGTCCTTTTTCTTGCAATTCGTTTTTTCTCTTTTCATAATCATTTTTCATATGAGCTATTTTGATTTCTAACTCATCTATCTCGCTCTTTAATGATCTTAACTCCGCTAATTGTTCAGCAAGTTCTAAGACATTACGTTCTTTGTATAATTTTTCTTTTTCTTCATAACGAATTCTATCTTGACACCACCAGCCACATGGTCTTGATGAGCATTCATTGCAAGGATTTATCAATGGCTTTTTTAAAAGCTCAATATCCTCTTTATCAAAACTATAGGTAGTTTTCTTTTTCATAACAAAATCCTCCTAACTTTAATCATTAATTTTTCTGTACTAAGCATTTTTCTTTAGTGCTTCGTTTTCCTCTCCTCGTAAAAATAGCCATATTCTTTAGTTTCTCTCTACGTGCAAAATAGCTGAGTTCACGGTCCCAGTCCCGGAATATCCGAGGGAACCGTTATGCCATTTTCTAAGGATTTCTCCATATTCCCAGAAGCAAACTAAAATTTTTACAGCGCAGTTATACATATAACCAGTAATTCCATCATAGTTGGCCTCGTCTGCGGCTGCTTTTGCACACTTCTGAATTGCTTCTTCAGGATTCTCAATCTTATCGATCTCGATTTCCATAAGTTCTGCCCATGATTCTGAATATGATATGATTCTGGCAGAATAATCATCTGTCATTTGGCTCTTATATTCTGGATATTCCTTTTCTTTTCCCTGTAAAATTTTCATTTTTCATCCTCCAATTAATCTTTATATTTTTCCTCAGACATTTTTTTGAAAAGAGCCAACGCTTCAAAAACAATATTTTTATCAAATTCTTTACTCATTTTGTTTCTCCTTCAATACTTAATTCCGTGAGAGTTTAGAACTTTTTTGATTTCTAAATTGTCTTTACAAAAGAAAAACTCATCATCTAACACATAAAAGTCCTTATAATATTTTTCTTTAACGCTTTCCAATGGCTCGTTTTCTTTGATACCATAAATAATGTGGCGAAGGTTATACTCGCCGTCCAATTTGCACAAAACAACACAATACATAGTTTTCCTATTTATACCGAATCTCCTTATCAAATTTCATTGTAAAATCATGCCATCTGCAATGCCGCTGACATTTTCTGCAACTGCGTACTGATCTGCGGTAGCATCCGTCTTCTTTTGTTTCAACAAAATCAGATAATATTAACAGCATAACAAGCACGATAAACATTCCAATTAACAGCTTCATGAATGGTTTTCCTTCCTTTCCTGCAGGATAATGTCTACGATATCTGCAACAAGATCAAGGCATTGCTCGTTAACGCTATCCTGTTGATATACAGTTTCTACGCAGTCGATTTGATTATCCTCTACGAACTTATAAATTTTATTAAGAACCTTAGCTTCTGTTTTTGTCATAGTTTTTCCTCCTAATTCATCTAATCTTTTTCGTTTGCTTCTGTTGCTGTTGTTCTCCATCAATAGTTTCTTCCGCAATGATCGCAAGTGTTAACATTTTCTCCACCAATGTAAGTGTCTTCATAAGACGGCTCGTATTCAGTTTTACAATAGGAACATCTGATTTTTGTTCCTGTTTCAGAATTCCAATAGTTCTTCATTCTTTTCCTTCTTTCTTATAACTTTAGTAGTTAGTTTCTCTTTCTGACTTTTATCACAGGTATTATGTATGTTTTTTCGTATAGTTAAAAAAATTGGATTCGCAATTTTGAGTATAAAAAAAAGAAGAAGCTTTCGCCTCTTCTTTCTTTTTTACTGTGCGGATTCTTCGGAAGTTCCGGATTCTGTTGTGTTTGCAGAATCAGTTGCAGCTGCATCAGCAATGATTGCATTTGCTACTGCTTCTTTTACTTCGTCTGAAGACTTTTCCAGTCCAGTAATATTGATGTTCTTTGTTACTTTTGCGTCATAAGTATCAGCTTTCATGACCTCTCTGAGGTCAATGCCAGTTGTTTCCTTTACAGACTCAAGAGTCTTAGCTAAAACATTCGGGACATATCCGCCAACGGCAGATGCTCCACCTTTGCCATCACCGCTGTCGATAATTGTAATCTTATCAATAGAGGATAACGGCTCTGCGACTGCCTTTGCCATTTCTGGAAGGGTCTTTATGATCATTTCTAACATAGCAGCCTGTCCGTACTTTTTCATAGCTTCGGCTTTCTTTTCCATAGCTTCAGCTTCTGCGATACCTTTTGCCTGGATTGCGGCGGCCTCTGCTTCACCTTTTGCTTTGATACCTTCAGCCTCCTGCATCATAGCGAATTTCTTAGCTTCAGACTGAGCACGCAGCGCATCGGCCTCTTTTTCCTGCTCATACTTTTTAGCTTCAGCGTCTTTCTGTCTTCTGGCAAGATCAGCGGCTGCTTTCTGCTCGATTGCATAACGTTCTGCATCTGCTTTCTTGTTGATTTCTGCTTCTAAGGTCTGCTGTGCGACAGCTACTTCTTTACTCTTTAAGTCAGCTTCCCTTTCTGCTTTTGCGATCTGCGCATTAACAGTAGCAATCTGAATAGTTTTCTCCTGCTCCTGCTTCTGAATTTCGTATGCAGCATCAGCCACTGCACGTTTTGCATCGGTGGCCTGTTTTAACTCAGCATTCTTAATGGCAAGTTCTGTATTCCTCTGTGCAATTTCTGTATCTGCAGCAACTTTAGCATCATTTGCAGCTCTTCTGGCATTTGCCTCTGCAATCGCAACCTCAGCCTCAGCCTGAGCTTTAGCGATGGAAGCGTCTTTCTGGATCTTGGACATGTTATCCTGTCCAAGAGCAATGATAAGACCTTTTTCATCTTCAAGTTTCTGGATGTTACAGGATACAATAAGAATACCAAGGGCATTCATATCCTTCTGTGCTTTTTCCTGAACCTGGTCGCCAAAACCTTTTCTGTCATTGCAGAGATCTTTTAATGTCTGAGTACCGATAATCTCTCGCATATTTCCCTGTAAGGAGTCTGTTAACGCATCACGAATATCATCCTCTTCCATATTGAGGAAGTTCTTCATTGCCGCTGCAGCCATGGCCTTTGTAATCTTTGTTGGATGTTCTTCGGCATTAACACCTGGTAAATAGTTGCCATTATCGTCAACATTAATATCTTTGTATGTAATGGCATGTACTTTTGCAACGGCATCAATATCTACACCAATGAAATCAAGAGTCGGAATGTATCCACCCGTTTTGATATCAACGCTGATCTGTTTAATGATCATCGTATCTTTTCTCTCAAGGAACGGGATCTTGACGCCTGCTCTACCAATGAGGACTCTCGGTTCTTTCTTTAAACCAGAAATGATGTATGCTTCATTGGTCGGTGCTTTTACATATCCGCTGAGCAAAATGATGAGAACAACAATTGCAATTAAAATGATCGGGATTGATTTGAGTAACATAGTAATCATACTTTTTTCTCCTTCTGTGCTTTTATAATAATTACGATATTATTATGTTGGGATTTCTGGAAAACAAAAAAGAAATGTTAAGAAACTTAGCAGAAATGTAGGCAAGAAAAAAGCGTGTAACGAAATCTTTCCAAATGTATCTGCATATGCTTCTGAAATCGTCTGCTACTATTACTCAATTTATGATTAGATTTCAGTAGCAGCCGCAGAATCAGAGACTTTCTATATGTTTTACGTTGTATTACGAAACGATCATGATACTATATTTTTATGATTTGAGAGAGTTTTCAATGGGATTACCGTTAATGTAAACAGCAGAAGAAAAAGAGCCGCAGACGCAGCTCTATTCAACATCTCTAAATACCTTATTGTATTCAATTAATTCTTCAAAAGTGGCCGGCGTGAAGTTAATAACATCTGCGCCTGCGTTTAAGGCTCTCTCTTCATCTTTCAAGTATCCGAAAACACGATTCTTCCTATTGTTATGAATATGACCATAGATATGATAGCTTCCATGGAAATATCCATCCCATTCTGCGATTGGATAATGGCAAAGAATCAGTGATTTGCTATCTAATACAATTCGAAGATATCGATCGATGCTTACAAAGCAATCTCTGAATTTTGGATTCTTGAGATTTTTCTCATCATGGTTCCCTATAATCAAATGTTTTCTGCCATTTAATTGATTTACGATAGATGAGACATCTTCCTTAGATCTGTAAGCAATGTCACCAATAATATAAACATCGTCTTTTGCTGTTACTTTATTATTCCAATTTTTAATTAGTTTTTTATTCATTTCATCAACATCAGAAAATGGTCTTTCACAAAGTCTTATAATATTTTTGTGCCCAAGATGTAAATCAGATATAAAATATGTAGCCATATTAGTACTCCTTTTTTGTTATTTTTATTTAGTATGTCATATTTTCTAATGCTTTACTGAAATTTTAACGGCGCAAGCTCCATCTGAACTACGGCTCAGGTGGAGTTAGCCGCAAACCACGGCTTAGTCGTGGCTATATTTTAAATGAAAAAACATGTAATTCATTTTAGCTATATTAATCAAATCTTTCATACTATCTATATACGTTACTGTATTCGTTAAGGAGATCAAGTTTATGAATTATTCCATCAGAAAGGTAGAATTATGCTATGTAAATCCAGGTCTTAAGCGTGCTGTAAAAGCTACGCTTGGGATTTATCGCGCTGCCGTGAAACGGCTCTGCGAAATCGCTATGTCTGAATGGGATTCTTTTGATAAGCTAACATCCATACAGCGTTTAACACTTATGGAATCATTCATCCATAACACCAAACAGAATACAGCAAAGTATCAGGATTTTGATCAGAGCTTTTATAAATTCCCATCCTATTATAGAAGAAGCGCAATCAATGCTGCAATTGGGCAAGTATCTTCGTATCTGACGAGAAAAGCACAATACGATGCTAAACGAAAAGAAACAATTTCCAATGGCAAGCGTTTTCAAGAAAACGCTCCGACATTGAACTTTGATACGAATTATTATCCCAGTATGTATAACAAGCAGATGTTTCTTATGGATGGTAATGAGATCTGGTTAAAGCTATGGATCCGTAATACATGGGACTGGGTTAAAATATCTGCGCCTACACGGGATATCAAAAGTCTAAACCGTGCAATAGATCAGGGTGGAACTCTGTCTTCACCACAGCTTTTAATCAAAAACAAAAAGTTATATTTACAGTTCCCAGTCAGCTTTTCAAAGAAAGGCTTTCCGGAAACTGATATCTCCAAACAGAAGATTCTTGGTGTAGACTTAGGAATCAACCATGGAGCTGTCTGTGCAGCAGTGGATGCGTCTGGCACTATCCACGAACGGTATTTCGATCCGTTCGTAAGTGAAAGAGACCAGATAAACCATATGTTAAACAGACTTAAAAAGATCAGCGCACAGTCAGGGAACGGACAGTCATTAGCCGCATTTTATACAAAACTAAGCGGGATCAAAGAAAATTATGCAAGGCAGCTTGCAAAGTGGATCGTGGATCGTGCCTTGGAATCCGGTGTTTACGGTATCGCTATGGAACACCTTGGCCGGATAAAAGGCCGTGGCTCTAAAAAGGACAGGATCCATCACTGGTGTAAGAAACGTATTTTTAATTTAGTGAAAGGAATGGCACTTCGTCAAGGGATCCGTGTTTTTTGTATTAATCCAAAAAACACATCGGCACTTGCATATGATGGTTCCGGCTCTGTAACCAGGGATCATAAGAACTTTTCTTTGTGTATATTCGCATCTGAGAAGCAGTACAACTGCGATCTGAGTGCGTCCTATAATATAGCTGCAAGATATTTTATTCGTGCTTACAAAAAATCCATTCCGGAAACGGAATGGTCGCAGTGCGTGGCAGAAGTTCCTGCACTTGCGAAGAGAACCGACTGTACATTGTCGACACTGTGGAAACTGGATCTGCATCTGCATCCGGTAAACACAGCGGCATAACAGAAAAAGCAGCATGGCAGCAACACGAGCTGTGAGTGTGAGCAGAATATTTCTGCCGGACAATGGGAAACCTTGTCAGCTCATTTTGTGCGAAGTGCTATGTTGTAATGATCTGGAAAGATGCTTTCAGAAGCTCCATCTGAACTACGGCTCAGGCGGAGAGGTTCACTTGTTAGGAGGAATCATCATGAACGAGTTTGTAAAGATTAGTGTACCGAAAATCGTGTATCATTACACAACAAAAGCAGATGCAGAATCTATAATCGTTGATGGAAAGATTTATCCTGCTGATGGTTCTGAAAGGTGGTATTCTTTAACACTTGATGTTCTCAAAACATATATTGATCTGACAATCAAAAATGAAGGACAGGCTTATATTGATTCTAACAGGAAAATTAAAACATATGGGAAATTTGTACCTGAGAACTATGTTATTTTAGAATTGAAGCCCAGATATTCGGATCATTGGTATTGATATATATGGAGTTTAAGGTAAAAACAAGAATTATTGATATGCAAGAGATTATGTAGCAAATTGCACAATGTTGTAATTGATTCATCATATATATTTGTATAATATTTTTTGAGATTTTTTTCACTTTTTTCTTCAAATCTCTCATAATAGTAATAGATAAGAAATTACAAATATTTATTTAAGGAGAAAAAGACTATGACACAGAATCTTGTTTGTTTGTTAGCAGAAGTTAAATGTCTCGTCATTCGTGAAAAATGCGAATGGTTACTTTGTGATGCCAAAAAACAAGCAAGGAATCTCTATCTATGAGGCAATAAATGCTTTCATGTGTTTTATATAGGGATCACCGAGCTTGGTGGTCCCATTTTTTATTTGTAATTATCTGGCCCACTGGTCTAAAGGTTAGGACACAACCCTTTCAAGGTTGTAATGCTCGGTTCAAGTCCGGCGTGGGTCATGTCTCAATTTAAAGAAAATAAAAATGCTTGCCTGTATGGTGGAATTGGCAGACACGCTTGTCTTAGGAACAGGTTCTTATGAGTGCAGGTTCGAATCCTGTTACAGGCATTATCCGTCTCTGGATTATAATTGCATTCGCTCGTGTGGCGGAATAGGCAGACGCATCAGACTTAAAATCTGGTGGAGTAATCCATACCGGTTCGATCCCGGTCACGAGTACTATACTAAACATAAGGAGAAAAATCATATGAAACGAAAACATATTACCAAACATAAATATTAAATAAGCGTCTGTAGCTCAGCTGGTAGAGCACCGGACTTTTAATCCGGATGTCGCGAGTTCGAACCTCGTCAGACGCACGTTGTAGTCTTTTCTGCAATATTCTGCGTCTGTAGCTCAGTTGGTAGAGCACCGGACTTTTAATCTGAAGATCGTGGGTTCGAATCCCGCCAGGCGCATTATTCCGTGCCAACCATGCGGAGTGGCAATGGTCTGCAACACCATTATGGACAGTTCGACTCTGTCTGGGCACTTTATTCTATTTTTATGAGGTGTTTTAATGAAACGCACAATTGCCTTACTTACTACTGCTGCGCTTACTTTTTGTTTATCGGCTTGCAGCACTAATTCTAACTTAAATAAGGAAACAACAGATTCTTCTGCTTCTTCCGAATCCATACAAGAATCCAATTCAGGTAACTTCTTCTGATTTACTTCAGACATTTGCAGATTATAATGGATCTGTTCCGCTTCTTGTTTTACAGGAGAATGACAACCAGAATATATCCTTATGCTCCTATACATTTGAAGATGGTGATACTGATTATTTCTTCGGTTATACTGATGGAACCGTTACTGAAGTAGAAGAAACCGGTGTTCCTGTTTATGATTCTGACTTGGAAGGTGGCTGGCGTCATCGTGAAGATATGAATCTTTCAGAAGAAGATACAGCACGCTTTGATAAAGCTTTTGAAGGATTTGTTGGAGTAAGCTACTCTCCTATTGCAGTTCTTTCCACTCAGGTTGTAGCTGGAACGAATTATGCCTATCTTTGTGAAGCAACACCAGCCGTATTGAATCCAGAGCCTTTTTATGCGGTTGTCGTCATCTATGAAGATCTTTCTGGAAATACAGAAATCTCAGATATTGTAGAACTTGGAATGCCAAGTTGGAATATCAAGTTTGATTTGCAATAATTTATTATACAGGCATTTGCCTGTTTTAGCTCAGTAGTTTAAAGGCAGAACAGCGGTCTCCAAAACCGCATATGTAGGTTCGATTCCTGCCTGGGCTGTTGTTTTCCTGCCAAATGACACATATTATTAAAGAAGGAATTAAAAAGGAGAAAAATATGAAGAAAATGGTTTTTGGAGGAATTGTTGCGTTAAGTGCAGCTGGAATTATTGCAGCATCCATGTTTAAAGGATATGCGAAAACTGATTATGAACATAATAACGATGATCAAATGGTTGAACGAATCGATGCACTTGGAAGGCATGAATTTTTCTTTATTATTGCAGAGACAAAGGCAGATGCATTGTGCTTCTCCCGGACACCTGATGACGGCATTGCAATCGTAGGTGCTGATTATTATAAAATATTAGGTGAATGCTATAAATTTCATGTTGGCTCTGACTTCGATATCTCTGAAGAATCATTCTTGAATTATCCTGGTTCAGAAAAGTTGAAATATTATTTAAAAGATCAGACAATCATTTTTAAATTTGATGATACTCTTGTTACAGTAAAACATGTATCTGGTAATCGAACGATTGAAGAGGCTGCTTTCTCATTAGATGCTGGTCTTATTAGCGAAATTCCAATGGATATTCCGCAGGATAAACAGGAAAATTTATATGTAGATGAAGATACGATCACTTCTGCTTCTGCGACTGTCATTAATAAAGATAAACAAATTAAGATAACGCAGTCTCAGAATGATGATTATGCTACTTATATCGGAAAACATCGAATTTTTATTTTGTCAGATGCAACAGAGACGAATAAGCATCTTCAGAGCCTTCTTGATATTGATATGGTAAAGTCTTTAGATGAAGTAAATGGGTTCAAGGTGTACCGGTTAAAAGACAAGACTCAAAAAGCAATTAGACGAGTTGGCGACAGTTATATTTATTTTGATTGTTGCACCGATCATCTCCTGGATGGCCTTGATGTGGAACCAAAGGTACTCCCTGTAAGTGAAATGGTAAAAAAATTGAAATCAGAGAATGATTATACCTTGATTAGAAAAGAATAATTATATCTCTGTTGACAGACACAGGTATAGATGCATGTCAGAGTAAAAAACTCTGGCATGCCTACTAAATGAAACGTGCTTGTGTGGCGGAATAGGCAGACGCGGAAGACTCAAAATCTTCTTCTTTACAGAGTGTGGGTTCGATTCCCACCATGAGCATTTATAATAAGTTTTCGTATGCTAACGGATAAACTACTCGGCTACGAACCGGGCATTAAGGGTTCGAATCCCTTCGAAAACACGAAAAAAGAGAGGTTAAGCCTCTCCTTTTTTTGTATCTTAAGATGATAAGCTGGAATTCCCAGTTATTCAATGGCTGAGTAGTTGACGCACTCATAAGATTATTCAACGGACGGTACGACATTCCCAAGGAATCCTTTTGTAAGATCTGTAATTACCATGCACCATCACAAGATAATCAAGATAATCTATATTTGTTGCAGTATCATCCATGATATCAGAACCAGTTTCAGTAAATGACTCTTTCATTTCCTTATTTAAGTTAAAGAGATCGAAGTTTCTGTGTTTAGCATCCTCTCTCTTCTGCTGCCGCTTCTGCTTCCGATTTGTTACCGTCTCAGCTTTATAACGATCATTCAGAATTTCTTTAAATTCATTATAATTTACATCATCATTCGCTTTTCTGTTATATCCAGTATTATGGAAATAATAACGGCCATTGATTTCTTTCTTAATTTTGTTTTTCAGAGTGCCGGTATTTACCTCTGCTGCTGCATCATCTAATGCGTCATTTAAGCTCATCAATCTTTTTTTACTTCTCATGGTTGTGTCATGATAAGTACACATAGCACATGAACAGTGAATTTTTCCCTTTGCTAAGTAGCCTTTATTCTTTACGACATAATACGGGTAATAGTTTCCTTTGCTATAATCTTTATAGGCATAATGACCCTCATATCCATAATTATAGTTATAGTCATAGTCCATGAGATGCGGCGGGTTATCCTCTGCATACTGATTGATGATTCTCTCTTTTCTCTCAATCGCCTTTTTTCTTACATCTCTATAATATCCTCTATTTCTCATATAGTTATCTCTCCTTATTCATTTCATTTGCTTGTTATTATTATGGAAACATTTGTTAGGAGATAATTGGGAAAGAAAAAACGCGCTCAAAGTGAGCGCGAAATGATTAATGTTTATCTATTGCTGATGGTATGTCGTTGGATTCCACTGGATCTGTTGTAGTTGTCGTCGCTGTTGTTTTTGATGGATCAGCTACTGTGGCCGCATCTGCTGTTTCTGATGATTTCTTCTCTGATGCAGGTTCAGAGACAGAGGCAGATTTTTTGTTTTTCTTTTTCACTTTCTTAGTATGCTTTTTTGCTTGTTTATCAATGAGTTTTACAATAACATAGATGACGAATACAAAAGCAGCTAAAAGAATATATACTGGAATATTAATAACAACTTCTACTATGAAATCCTGTAAGAAATCTAAGACATTCATTGTTTTTTCTTTTAAACCGGACACGATTCTGGATCCTAATCCCTGTTTGGCAGCAGGTGTATAGATTTTTACTTCTGTTAAATCAATGCGAACAGTTGAATAGGTAACCTTATTATCATAGCGTTTTAATTGTGTCTGATAAGATTCTAATTCATATCGAATATTCGAAAGACGCTGTTCTAATGCAATTATTGTATCGATCGATTCTGCTTTTTCAAGAAGCGTCCATAAGCGTTCCTGTTCTATGTTTAATGTTTTAATATGATCTTCAATATCTGCATACTGAAGCGTGACATCTTCCGTAGATTCATTTTTATATGTGATATTTCCAATTTCATTTGCGGCATTTACAAAATCATCAAGTTTTTCCTGTGGAATTCTAACAGTCATAGTTGCAGATCTTCTACTATCACTGTCGATGGAGCTTCCGTATTGTTCTGATGATTCGATATAACCACCTGCGTCTGTCACTGCTTTCGTTAATCCTGTTAATCCATCATTGAATTTTGTTGTCTCAATATCAAGATTGACTGTACGTATGATTTTCTTTGAGCTTTCTGCTTCTTGTTTTGCAGCCGTTTCAATATCTTTATTTGAAGAGGTTTCTTGTGTAACAGAGTTATTAATAGAGTCAGATTCATAGGATGTTCCAAAGGATAAGGAATCTCCTGTTGCAGAATCTACAGAATATAAATTGTTTGCAAAACTCTTAGTGTTTTCAGCAGATGAAGATGGAGTGAAGTCGCCGCCGCAGGCCGTAAGAGACAATGAAGTTAATAGGACTAAAAATAAGTATCGTTTTTTCATGGATGTTCTCCTTTCTAAAAATTTTTATATAAATAGTATGCAAGTTTGAGTAACTGTTTCTATAAACATAAACAACTCCTTGTAATCTTGTTAGAAACCTTTGTGTTTTAGCATTTCTTGTAACCACAGTATCTTCTATATATAAAATATCTGGTTTATATTCATTTAAAATTTCCAATATTTTTTTACCATTTTATAAAAGCGTTCATCCATATTATCTGAATAACTAATTAAATCAGATTCTATATAATCTACATTATCAAAAATTGCAAAAGCTGTTTTTGTAGTTGTTTAATTCAGAACTGTAACATCAAAGAACTTACTGATTTATTTTATTTCTCATTATTTTAAAGAAGAGATATTATCAGAATGTATAAAAACAGACATGTTACAGAAGAAATGTCTGATGAAGATCAATTATATTTTGCAACAATTGATCTAAAAGAAACAATTAAGAATTGTATTACAGAAATTTCTAATCTTTCTCAAACACCAGGAGAAGATATAAATTATCTATGTGTTGTAAAATATTATGAACATTCTGTTTCAGATGAATGTATGACAGATGTATTTACTGTAGAAAATAAAGAATTTGCAAATTTTAATCCGATTGAATATCATTATGACAATTCTTATGAAGATTTAAAAACAGCAAAACTTTATCCATTTAATAAATGGAGTTTTATTTTTGAGGATTGGAAGAAAGCGATTGCTTATCAGGTTCCTAATTTCATTATTCATGAAAATGGTCTGGAAGAAACTGCTTCTGCTATTTTATATGAAATGACATGGTGTGGCTTTGATTATAAAACTGCTGAAGAAAATCGAAAGAAAACTTATTCGGATGATGATTGTATTTCTGTTGATTTAGAGGAACTTGAGGATTTAGAAGATGATTCTGATGAAGAAGAATCACCTGTTTTAAAGGAAAGAATAGATCCTTATGAGTTCTCTGAAGAAGAAAAGAAAGATATGCTCAAAAATTATAATGATGAGTTACTTTTCTTCAGTAAACTATATAATTATATCACAAAAAATAAAAGAGGAATTTTTCCTCTTTTTTATTTTAATTTCATAATAAATTTATTTAGATCTGATTCATTCATAACAATATACCCATATCTATTCTTTTGAACATCAATGGATCTTTACAAATAATCCTTATGTTCTTTTCACGGGAAGCCTGATAAACTAGATCAGAAATTTTCTTTAATAATTGCTGCACTTCTGGTGTAACTCTCATCTCTGGATCGAACATAGTTATCCTCCTAATTATTAAAATAAAATTTCTTCAAATTTTTTAGGACTTCTTTTTATAACAGATAAACCATTCATTACAAAAATCTCTTCTGGGAATTCAGGACCAAAGCAAGCAACCATATGAGTTGTTCGATTTTCTTTTTTTGCAAAATCAATCGGATCGTCATATACAAAAAAAATAAGTGGATCTAATAATGAATAAACCATCTTTTCTAATTCCTTTTTTTTGAATTTTACTCGTTTTAATTCATCTTTTGCTTCCTGTTGTTTCTCCTGGATGATCTTTACCTGATTTTCAATATTAAAAATCCTTGTTTCAATTCTTTTTAATTTTGAATTGATAATTTCCATATTTTTTTCTAAATCGTTTGATAGAAGTTTTGTGTTACTTTCATTATTTTCACACATTCTTAAAAGATTCTTTTGTGCTGGAATAATCATATCAATAACTGTAAAAATGGATTCTAATGTTTCCGGATAATATTTTTCAACATGATTTTTAGAATGAATTTCTTTCCAGACATCGTAATATGCCAATGGGCATAAGATATACATATAATATTTTCTGTTTTCTTCCTTTAACAGTTCTTTACAATCATCAATTGCTTCAATCAGTTCACATTTTTCTCTATAATAAGAATTGTGATATAAATCATACTGTCTTGAAATTTCTTCCAGATCAATATAATCAAGTGACAGAATCACCATGTTTAAGGCATCTGCGGCTTTTACAATGTTATTGAGAGAAGTTAATGGGTATTTACTTAAACGGCCATATAAAGACATATTATATCTATATGAGCCATTATATGAATATTCTGGAATAACACTATTCTTATATTCTTCAGGAATAGCGTCTTTTTCTTCCCAGTAATTTGATAAATAATATTTTTCTTTTCTCTGGATTTCTTTAATCATTTTTGACTGTTCCAAAAAATCCTTTCCAAAGATAGATAATCCTTGTTCTACAAAATCTTTTAATTTTTTAAGTTCTATCAATTCTTCCTTTTCAACTTGAACATCTTCTACAATAATTTCTTCCATACAATCAATTAATCTACTCATATCATTTAATAAGGAGCTGCCAAAGCACTCCTATCTCCTTTCTTATTTTCATGTATTATTTGTTATAAAACAAATTTCTCATATTATATCATCATATTTGAAATATGCACACTGAGCTAATTTTCTTAAAAAAGAACGAAGTTCTTTTGTTTTAATAGAAATCAACCGTTTCTTTGTTACTTCTTCAAGTTCTCTTGATAAAGATCTTTCTCCATTAGAGTACATTCTTAACCACTGTTCATGATTTCCTTCTAACAGAACCACATTTTTCTTATTACAAATTTCGAATAAAAATTTAAGAGTTTCATGATTTTCAATACCTCTGTCAATATAATCACCAACAAAGATATAGAATTCATCATCTTTTAATTCTCCATTCAAGTATTCCATTAAAACAGAATAGCAGCCATGAATATCTCCTAGTACATGAACCTTATCATAACAAGACAGATTAATTGGACGATACAAAATCTTATCAAATTCATTCTATTGTCTAAAACTGTTCCATTTCCAACGACAAATATGTATCTATGGTCATCTTCACTGAATCTTGTCACATACCCATATAGGCAGCCATTTGCCCGTAGTATTCTTCTTGATTTCATTTTTCTAATAAACCTTCTTTGACAAAAATTTCGATCCCTTCATCAGGATCATCTTATTGATGGTTCTTAATGATTTCTTTATATCCGCTTGCATCCCAGTCGTCTTTTCTAAGATTGCAAACAAGGGCAACAGATCGATCATACATTACTTCGGAGAATGGTTTATTCGCCTCACCATTTCTAACTGGTTGAAAAAGGTATCTCGCTAAGAATGGTTTTTCTTCGATGGCCTGAATCACGAGCGGACGAAGAAATAGATGCATTGCAAAATCTTTTGATAAAACAATATCTCCAGCATGGTAATATTTTTTATAATAAGCATTCATGGCTTCCAGCTCATTCTTATAAACTTTTCTGTCATACCACCCATGACAGATCATGATGATATCGGTTAATGTTTTGTCTGTAATCATAAGTCTCTCCTATTTGTTAAGCCAAAGCACTTTAACTTCGTATTCTTTGCAAATTTCCTCAAAAACATCTTCAGTTACCAGAAACTTGCCATCAACAAAACTATTAGAAAATAGCCCAAGGTTACTGTTGTATCCATCTACGGTTATGAATTTCATGGATCCATCATTGTTCGTGATATACTTATCTTGAATGCAATTCAGGAATTCCAATCCATCCATCAAATCACCTACGGAATCGTCCAATGTATAATACATTTCATCATGCAGTCTTACAAGCATGTCATAAAGTTCGCTTTCATTGCAATGATGAATTTTTTGAAGATCTTTATCTCTGGATGTATTCTTTAATCGTTTTCGGATCAGGTCATCTTCTTTTTCTTCGACATAGATTTTATATCCGTCTTTTTCCTGCACAAAATAGCAAGTCCCTTTAATTTCCACATGTGTCCTCCTTTTTTGCTTCTGCTTCTGGATCTGCTTGAAACGCAATCAATAAATTATGACTGCTGGATTTATCAGATGCAGAGGCAGGTTCTCCTTTTATCATTGTCATATGTAGTATGCCAGAAATATCCGCTAACAACGTGTGAACCTCTCTACCTAAGCCGTAGTTCAGATGTAGCTTGCGCCGTTATAATTTCAGTCAATGTTTCGAAAGTAAGGCAAATCATTAACTTAATGACATTGCGAGTAAATCGCCATTTTCTAACCCATATGACTACATCCAAATTTGTATTGGTTTGTGAGTTCTTGTTCTAATGCAAACGGGAGATCTCCAGAATATCCGTCAAAACATACTTCGCCATAATGATTATTGCAGAATACTAAGATCTTATTTATGATATTTATTAGAATCTGTAATACCGATTTCATCCAGGCAATCGCAACGGCTCATGTGGAGTTTATCCAGATACCAAGTCGCGATTTCTAAGAGTGTTGAATAATAAAAACGATGCAAAAAATTAAAATAGAAATTTCTATTTTCTTTAAATCTTACATAATAAAATTGAGGATCAAAAAAATAAAATCCGAATGGAATAAGGTTTTCTTAGTTAATCCCACGCATGTGGGAGTAGTCCTAATATTCGTGATCTTAACGATTATTTAGTAAACAGTTAATCCCACGTATGTGGGAGTGATCCTCAATTATATTTTTTTAATTAACAAAAAAAGCTACTCGAAATGAGTAGCCTTTTTGTATTACAACATGTAATGGATTGATCTTTCTGGTTTCTTTATTACTTCTGCATATGCTAATCCCGCTTTTTTTAATGCTTTTATTTCTTCTCCACAATCTTCATCTTCATCATCATAAGTAAAAAATGAATCAATTTTATTTCCAGGGATAATATAGCCTAAATTTTCATCATATACGAGGTTTTTCGGATTGAAATCAAAATCAAAAATATTTTCATTTTTTTCATTCTTCATTTCAATTCGGCTATAATCATCTGAAAAAAGATCCAGATAATAATTTATGCAACTCGTATAAATTTTCCCATTATTTGCATATATTTTAATACTGCAGCTAACACGATCTGTGTTGATGATATTTAAATCGAGGATTGCTTCTTTTAATGGATATCCCATATTGAGCTCGAACGCAATTGCTCTGAGACAATCATAATTTAGATCTACTCGCTTTGAAAAATTGATTACTTCGTCAATTTCCGTTTTATATTTTTCATCCAGTTTATCGTTTAAATACTCTTTTATTTCTTCAGCAGAAGGATATTCAAATCTGAAGTGGTAATGAAATCTACCTGGTCGGTTAACTAAATAGTCATTAAGATCATCGACGCTATTGCATGTTATCACGAATAGCTTTTTCCCATTTGTTGTACCGTCAAATAAAGAAAGCATTGCTTCCTGAGGGTTTTCATTGTCATGTGGCTTGAAAGTCTTATCAAACTCGTCAAAGAATACAACTACTTCCTGTTTTAAGGACTCTAAATAATCTGCAATTCCAGGATAATAGGTATCTACCATAAGAACCGGATAACCTAATGATACTTCTTCATTACATAACAGCTTTGCAAACAGAGATTTTCCAATTCCTTTGGCACCGCTTAAAATAACTCCGAGGCTGCGGTCGAATGCTGTAAAGCTTCTGGCAACTTTATCGATTTTATTCAAATGGACTCCATAGATCTTAGATTCTTTAATCTCGAACGGGCCCACTTTTTCAAGATAAAATCCGCTCATTCTTGAAAATCTTACCGTATATATATCAGCCGGGATGTTATCATATGTTTTTAAGTCATCTCCGTATACAATATACTGATTGTTGGTACTAATAACTTTCATCCTATTTTCTCCTTTTCTTATTTTCATGTAGTATGGGAAAAAATACGTGGAGATAAATTGGATTATTTGGTTAGTTGTAACCGAAGAAATAGTAACAACGTTTTAGATCCAGAAGCATGAGCAGGTGCTGCCACAGAGACAGCTTTTGGTTTGGAGAAAATAATAAATAGTACCCTTTTGATTTATAATATTTGATAAACATCTCATAGGTTAGTCTATAGCAAATTTGTGTTTCTGTATTCTCCTCTTTCTTGAAATCGATTCCATTCTCAGAAAAAGTCAGATCTTTTAATTTTTCAGTATCAAGAAAGGAAAATTGTCTTCCATGTAAGCGTTCCCTGAAAGAAAAGTCTATTGGGTCGACAGAATCATTATAGTTGCGCCGTATTGCGATATATTGTTTGTAGTTAAATTCGTCGAATTGTCTTTTTAAATTATCTGGTAGACCTAATTTTGGGATTAGAATATTATAATAATGCATTTTTATATACGGATCTATTTCTGGTGGTACTTGTATTAACATGCGATACCTCATTGTTTAATTGTTTATTATTAAAAAAGAGTACGGATAAAATGACATGCCTCTGCTTCTGCACCCGTTTCTTCTTCTGCTCTTAACTCATGCATTTATCAAAAGCAACCGCAAGTCATTCGCAGAAGCAGTTCTCAACTCCAAACCTCATTCTCGATATCCATGACTTAACAAGTATTCTTTTTCTTGTTTTCCTGTATCATAATTTTTAATATATGATTTATACTTTAGGCCATTATAGTTTTCTTTAAAGGAAATACGGTCTGGACTTCCTTTCTTTATTATAATTAGTTTCGTTAATGCTTTTTTAGAAAACTTCATCTTCAGATCAGCAGAATACCAACAAGCATTATTAATTTCCATATAATCTGAGTTTAAAATGATTAGACAAATTTTCATTTTTTCTGTTAGCTCTTTAGGACAATTTGATTGTGAAATAAATTCTCCATTAAATTCTATATAATCATAAACATCTTGTGGTATATAATAGTCATTAATCCGCCTTCTATGATATTTATTAACCATTGGATGAGAATGAATTAAATAAAAAATCGTTTTGTCATATGATTTTTTCATTTGCGTAAATAGATCGTATTCTTCTTCGGATGCAGAGTCTTGTATAAGGACTTCGCCTGTCGAAATGTGTTTTATTTTATCCATGATTACTTCGTATTCTTTATGATATTTTTTCGTGTGTGTCACCTCTTTTTTAGCAAAAAATTATGTTAACAATGATGTTTCTGCTTCTGCATCTGCTTTCAGCTCTTAACCCGTGCATTTTTATCAAAAACAGTATCCTTTCATCCGCAAAGGCACATCCGCAAAGGCAGTTATGTCTAATGTCTATTTATAAGATCTGTAAGTAATCTTATTAGTTTATTCTCTATACCCGTGTGCCAACCAATATTCTTTTTCCTTTTCTCCCTCATCATAGTTTTTTATGTACTTCTTTTCTGCCATACGAGGATAATATTCTCCAAACAATATTCGATCCAAGTTTTTCGATTTCTTTATAACAATCAATTTATAAAGAGCCTTTTTTGTTAAGTGCAATCCAAAGTCCTTAGAATACCAACAAGCGTCAGCATGTTGCTTATAATCTGTATTTATTATGATTAAGCAATTTTTTAGTTTTTCCCTTAGATTTTCAGGAACGGTCTCTGTTCCCATAAACTCGTTTTCGAATCTTATATAATCGTATATATCTTCCGGGACGAAGTATGTATTAATTTTTCCTCTTGGCGCATTATGGATAAATGGGTCCATATGGATCAGTGCGTATGGAGTTCCGACATGACCTTTTTTCATTCTCTGGCACCAATAATATTCTTCTTCTGTCGTGTCTTTTGATATTAAGAATTCGCCGGTAGATAATATTTTTATTTTGTTACTAACCTTGGAATATTCTGGACGCATATATAATTGCATAAAATCACCTTTTTGATTAGTATGAAATAAGTGATTATATCAATGTGGCTACCTCTGTATCTTCTTCTGTTCTCAACTCATGTATTCCATTAAAAGCAGTTTTTTTCAGCCGCAGAGGCAGCTTACCCATCCACAGCAATTTTTTCGTAAACCTATTAATTCCTTAAGCTAATTAAGCCTAAAACCCGATTTTCATAAATAAATGGAAGAATATGCAAGAATCAAATGCGAAATGGTGGAAGGTCTGTATTTTGCTAATGAATTATTCAATGCATCAAGAAAGCGATCTCAATTATCGTATCCGTAAAAATAATAACAACGCCTAATATCTAACAACATAAGTAAGTGTTGCCATAAAGATAATTTTTGTTGCGGAGAAAATAATAAGTAATACTTTTTTAATTTATAATATTTAATGAACATATCGTAAACGGATTTACTACCTAATGGCACTTCATTCCAACGATCATGATTTTTTAATTCCAATCCGTTAGAAGTATATATAAAATATTTATAAGCGTCTTTATCTAAAAATGCAAATTGTCTGCCATACAATTTTTCTTTTAAAGTAAATTTGTCTGGGTCAATATCTTGATTATCATTATGGAGCCAGGTTTTATATTGTTTGTAATTAAACTCATCGAATTTATCCTTCAAATTATCTGGAAGATCATCCTTTGGGACTAGTGCATCGCAAGAATACATTTTAATATAAGGATATATGTCTGCTGGAAAAGATATTTGCATTTCAATACCTCCTATTCATTCTATAATATTAGTATGTAAGATAACAAAAAGAGTAGGTTATTCCTACTCTACTTTTTCATATATAATTTTTTCAATTTTTGAAATTCTTCGTGGATTCGTATTGATACATATTCAGGATGATCTGAACAATAATATTGAGTTATCGCTTCAGCAAAAAGTTCTTGATAGTTACGATTAGCAGTTCCGCCCAATATTGGACCAACTGTTCCAATTGGCCTTGCCTTAAATTCTCTTGGAATACCTATTTCTTGTATTACCATTCTTCCTATTCCCATTATTTCTGTTTCTTCTGATAAAAATAAGTCTATTTCATTCTTAATTTCTTTCATTATAATAGAATTATATGCCTCTGTAATAGTTGGTGTATTTTCCCAATGGTTTCTGCAATAAAGCAAATAATATTCCATTACATGTGCAAATTCATGTGTCACGGTTGCCTCTACGGTTATATCATCTCGGATAGGCAATGTTACTCTTCTTTTCCAAAAATCATGTTCTGTCATTGTATCAGTGCAGATAAATATAGAAACTTGTAATTTATTGTCTTTGATATACCAACGGGTTGATCCCTGAATCGGTTCTTCATGGTATATATTTTCTACGTTATCATACCATTCTTGATCTCCAACATAGATTTTAGTTAAAAACCCTTTTGGAATTTCTGGATTATCATCAAACAACAATACTATTTGATCATAAATTTTATCAAGATAGTTTACACCAATATCGTATACATATATGAACTCCATTCCCAGTTCTTTGAACTTTTCTTTATATTCATCATATTTTCGCTGTTTCTCAGCGATTTCTTTTTTATGAAAAAGCTTTTCTAATATACTCATATGAGCCTCCTTTGCAGAAGGCTATAGCCATCTGCAGAAAAATTTATTTCCACAGATGGAAGTATAACTCCCTTTGTCTGTTTCGTATATAGTATGACACAAAATAAGTTTTAATAGTTTTGACCTGCTTCTGCCTCTGTCCATACATCCATTCTGTTTTTTCTTTCTTCCATCTCAACGCACTTCTTTCTTCCTAAATTCTATTAGTATTGGTTTCCTTTTGCAGAGCTATGCAGATTCAGGCGCAGAATCATACCTTAGTTTCTATTTCTATATAAGAAAAAGGAGCTATCTGCTCCTTTCTTCTTTTTCTTTGATGCCCTCAATAATATTTGGAAGAGATTTTAAGATTGTTTCCTTATCGCATCCGGACAAATGGATCTGATGGCATTTTGCAATAATTTTTGCAAACATCGGGCCAGGGACATATCCTAATTCAATCAAATCATTTCCGGTTACTTCTGGTTCTAACATTAATGCGCGGTATTCTTTGATCTTTTCGTCCCAGAATTTAAGATAGCTATCATCAATTGCTCTTCTGTTTTGTTTATCACATACCGACAGAAGAATCAGATCTTCTGGGCAAACTGATCGATCTATGATTCCATTGATCGTTCGCTTTGCACTTTTTACGGTTGTCATATGTGGCTTCATATGAAGTGATACCATATTTTGGACATACAAGATAAGTTTTTTATCGTTTGTAATTTTTAACAGAGCCTTTTTGGATTTTTCGATTCCTGCAATATCATGTTTTAATGATCGCCACTTTCCATTCTCAAAAGTTGTTGTGTCCTTTTTTCCAATATCATGAAATAATGCTGCGTACATGAATTCTAATGGGTGCTTGCTCTTACTTTTTACTTTTGCTGCATTATCCAGAACACACATTGTATGATTCCAAACATCACCTTCCGGGTGTTTCTCCGGATCCTGTTGTAAGCCGATTAACGACTCCACTTCCGGGAAAAATTCTTTCAGATGACTCATTTCCTTTAATGCTTGGAAATAAATACTTGGTGTGTCTGCTTTTAAAATGACTTTATTTGTTTCCTCGAAAATACGTTCTTTCGATAACGAAGAGACATCAATGCTCTTGCATAAGTTAAAAGTATTTTGATTGATATGGAAGTTTAGACGAGCCGCAAAACCAGCTGCACGGAAAACCCGAAGAGGATCTTCAACAAATGTGTCATCGCTAATATGCCGAATCTCGTGATTTTTTAAATCATCGATTCCGGAAAAGGAATCCACATATTCTCCAGTTAAGACATTTTTCATAATCGCATTGATTGTGAAATCTCGTCTCATAGCGGCAGTCTTCTCATCCATATATGGATCAACCTCGATATCAAAACTTTTATGTCCAACGCCGGTAAGTCTTTCTTTTCGCGGCATTGAGATATCGATATCATATCCATGGATCTTTAAAATTCCAAACGACATTCCAACTTCATCAACTTTTCCAAATTTTCCGCAGATACTTCTTAACTGCTCCGGCGGAATCCCATATACTTCAATATCGATATCTTTGCTTGTTTTATGTAACAGCTCATCTCTTACACAACCACCAACATAGTAGGTTCTTCCGCCTGCCTCTGCTACTTTTTCTGCAATCCTTTTGGCTACTTCTAAATCAGTCATTTTTACGATCCTCCGTTCTCTATTCCAGTAGTGTGACTTCTTTCGGCACCAATAGCGTATATTTATTTGAGACGATCTTTCCTGTTTTACTATAATTCCGGTCAATAATTAGCTTATACTCTTCTGAGTCATTTGCAACCGGAAGGATTTTCGTATCAAAATCAGAGATAATCTCTCCATCATATACGATGATACAAGTAGCATCTTTTTTGCTGAAGACCTTAATATCAGAGACAGTCTCAGAATCAGATGTAATTGGTGTTGTTGTCATTGCTATCGAAAACAGATAGATTCCAAGTATAGTTACAGAAATTGAAGATAAGAATAGTTCCACAACATAATTCTTTTTTCCTCTAAGATTTCTAAATGCATACGTTGCTGAAATAAACGCTAATACGAATAGACTTATACTTGTTGCTACAAGAAATACAAAGGCTGCCATATTCTTTCCTCTTTTCTATTTATTTTCTTTCTTCCTAACTTCTGTTGATACGATCGACCCGGCAATATAAGCCAGTCCAAAATATACTCCTGCAATTAATACGTTTAACATGTTTCTTTCCTCCTTTATTCTTATATAGGAATATAATGGTCAATTTTATCCGCAAACAAAAAAGACACCCGCAAAAAGCGGATGTCTTAGAATTTCCGTATTTACCTATAGTTAGCAGTATGTAAGACAAAAGACTGGAACATGAGTGAATATATGCTTTTAGAAAAAAGAAAGAGCGGATAAACCGCTCTTTTACTTTCTAATACTACTTTCTATTGTCTTTTTCGTATGCCTTTTGCTCATATTTTTCTATAAGCTTTACATATTTAGTAAACTGTTCATCGTTTTCTTTAATCATCTCATCATCGACCTTGATAAAGCCCACGACAAATTCATCATAGAACTGACAAGAATTTTCTACATTTCCGAACACTTCGCTACTATATTCAGCTTCCCAGCCATAAGAAAATGTCCCATCATGCTCGTCATAAATATACGGTTTTGCATACGTAATACTCTTTTCACTTTTAAAGCGTTTATCAATATATAAAACCATATAAATGTCGTTTCCATAATAAACATCTTTTTCTTTTTCATCCTGTACGGTACAGGAATCTTTTGGGAAGTTCTTTTCTGATGAATATATAAAATTTTCAAAATTCTTAAACATAAAATCCTCCAATTATCATCAACACTTATTGATTTGCTTAATAATAGTATACCATATTCTCTTTTTATTCTCAACCGTTACTTACGAATTGGTATCCTTAACGCCACAAAATTCTTTAATCTCACTATAAATATCAACGGTTCTGCTTCTGTCGCTGCCCTCATAGTCATTAATCAGTTTTGTTAAAAATTCTTTAAATTCTTCATCTTTGACCGTTTCAACGAATTCCTTATATCTATTTAAAACCTCTTCTTTTACTTTTGCACCACTTTCAAACACATAATCCTGAGCATATGCACCAAGATAAATTTTCTTATAGAATTCATAGTAGTTCTTCATACTTGTTAACGTCGTTGCATTTGGATATTCCTGCATCAGATCATAAACTTCTTTTAATCTTTTTTCAACGGTTTCATAGTACATTGTGTTAGTCCCAGAATCATAGTAATCATTGATTTTCTCTTCATTATACAGACGTAGTACAGCTGCATAATCATCATTGATATACTGACCATATGTATCTACGAAGTAACCGTAGTCAACATCAAAAAATAAATCTCCATTTACAAATCGTAGAACAACATTTTGATCCGCTAACTTTATGCAGTATTCCCTAAGATCATTATCTTCAATTTTATCAAAGTCAAACTTGCGATTTTCATCCATAATTCCGTATAAAACATTTGTCATATCATCATCAACCATACTCTGTGATGCTAATGCATATGTTGCATGTAAATACAGATCAACTACATATGTACAATCTTCTTTTGATAATTTCGAAAAGTTTGTCTTTAAGGTTTCCTCGATCTCAGACTTTTTGTGTTCTGAAGATAAATAATTTACTGTTTCATTTTTTAAATCAACCATTTCATTTTCCTTATAAGTTTTATATTGGATACCACTGATAATTCCAACCACTGCTACAATTAAAACAACCAAGAAAAGTAAAAATTTGTTTTCTTTCTTAGTATTCTTAATCTGTTGGCTTTCATTATTCTCTGGTTCCGATGTATTTGTTTCTATAGTTTCATTTTCTTTTTTATCCATATAATTTCCTCCATCAATATTTTCTCATATTTAGTATGAATTTTTTGCGAATTTTTTATCAAAAAAATGCTTATTTTTCTATAATCTTGCATACTACCTATATGAAAATCATTTTTATAAGGAGATTTTTAAATGAAGAAAAGATCATTAATTTACGGCTTATGCCTTAGTACAGCAATTCTTTTATCCGCTTGCGGTAATTCCGCAAATGCAAAGGTAGAACCATCTGCAGAGAGTGTTGTATCTCCAATGGACTATAAATATTCTGAGAAAACAAAAACAGAACTCTACTTTGCAAGTGACAGTAAGACAGTTTATGACATTAGCGACAATGTTTCCAACTACAGTTCCGGAGATCTTTTCCTGGATTCTGATGGCCTCGATAAAGTATTTGGCTTAAAACAGCTTACACCGACAGAAGAAGATAAAAACCTCTTCAAGTCTTATGAAACAGAAAACAGTTTTGATGGATCCACAGGAGATATTGTTAAATTCGCAAATGATAAGCTTACACTTCTTACAAGAGTTGGATCCACTTTATATCTTGCAAATGGAGAAGTAAAGACCTTTAGCTATCCGCCAATTGAGGATGAAGGAAAACTTTCTCTTCCAATGTTTGATATTGCATTTTCTTCCGGATATGATAGTATCGGAAATTCCGTAGCTGGCGATCAGCTTACATACATTATCTACGATACAATCGATGGTAATATGGCACCGACTCCGAATGCAGAAACCGAGTCTGAATCTGCTGATGCATCTGCAGAAACGACCACAGAATCAGAGACAGAAACAAACGCAATCGAATCCGTTGAAGATTCTTCCGTCGAAGAGACAAATGCCGAAACTGCTGCTGAATCCGTGGATGAAACTGCCGTAGAATCTGTCGAAGGAACCGAATCGGTTACAGAGACTGTTGCAGAGACAGAAGCAACCGTAGCTGCACAGTAATTTATAGCAAACAAAAAGAGAGCGTTTTGCTCTCTTTTTTTTAGATAATAAGCGGAAATTCCCGGTTATTCAATAGCCGGGATCTTTCATTTATTTCCTTTCTGCCGGGACACAACAGCCCGGCACATCTTTCGATGTGATTTGTCCTCGCCAATGTCCGGGAGCTTCTATCACCGGA
>OGEZ01000583.1_pt1 | contig 29176 bp, 16 predicted proteins | sample 1570831 | NCBI WGS metagenome assembly OGEZ01 (sample SAMEA2582059, study PRJEB24529) | metagenome | biome: Human gut stool | place: China | collected 2011
AAAATGGTGAACATAACATACGGCATTGGGTAAGCGTCCGATATTCGCCCGACGAACTGCGGCATATATCATCTTTATTATCTGATTACTATGCTCAGAGTGTCATTGAGCAAACACTCGATCCAAAGGGCATACTCAATGATTACTATACCTATGTAAATGAGCTCAATGGTCGGCTGAAACTGTCAGATATGTTCTCTCACCATGACTATAGTGATGAACAAAAAGCCATGCTGCAGCAGGGTTTTTCTGAGGGAATTTCTATTACTGTTCTTAACGAGGTCGATGAACGGCTAACTGTAGACGAGATAAAAACATTCTTTGAGATGTTTCATCAGGCAGTTGACGGACAGATAGATCCACATGATGTTCAGATATATCTTGATAAGGCTGTAATAGAGCATTCAAAGCAGAACGTTCAAGTGGTTGAAGCTCAGGATAACTCTGTTGACACAAATTCAGTTGGAGTTGCCAAGAGTGAAAAGTCATTTGCTGAACAGGTCGATGATGTACTTGCAGGAAAGGCAAACCGATACAATGACTTGAAAGTATGTGATACACCTCAAATATTGCTTGACGTTGGCTGTGAGCAACTTCCAATGTTTTATACGAAACGGCATTTGCATGACGCTCTCAAGCCGAAAGGAAATACAGGTGAAAGCATACATTACCACGGATTGAACGCAGAACAAATCAAAAAAATGCCCATGTTACTTGAAAATCCCGTGATTATATATGATTCCCTTTCGAGAAATGATAGCATAATAATCGTAACATCTGAACTTGACAACGAAAAAATGCCTATCATTGCTGCTATAAAGCCAAATGGCAAAGCTAAATATGATTTAGAATTGGTCGAATCCAACTTTGTAATGAGTTTTCATGGCAGAAACAATTTTGAAAATCAAATTAATCGTGCCGTAGAACAAAACAAAGTTCTTTATTACAACAAAGAAAAAAGCCAAGAACTGTTCAGTGTGCTTGGGCTACAATTGTCCAAGGGCTTAAACATTCTTGACTCTAATATTATTATACACCAAAGTCGCAATATTGTCAAGGGTACGCAGCAGGAAAATATTGAATACAAGAATAATTCTGTTACTCAACAAGACAAAAAAATAGAACCATCAAGAATTATAGGTTTGGCTGAAAACCAGCTACGCCCTGCTGTTCCTAATAGCTCTACAAGCAGTATAACAGACTCCTCTGGAGTTGTCAAGAGTGAAAAAACATTTGCTGAACAGATAAATGATGTTTTAAATGGCGTATTCCCAAAATACTCAAATCTAAAGGTTTGTGATACACCACAAATTCTTGTGGATATCGGCTGTGACCGGCTTCCTATGTTGTATACGCAAAGACATTTAAAAGACGCTCTACATGAAAAATCCCCGAACAATGCACATTGGCACGGCTTAACACTAGAACAGATATGTAATATCCCACATCTTTTAGAAAGCCCTGCCATAATAATGGACTCACTTTCTCCAAACAAAAGTGCTGATAAAAGTATAGTAATTTGTTTAAATAACGTTGATAATGATAATGCACCGATAATCGTAAGTGTTAAACCAAATGGGCAAGGCATTTATGAAATGGAAAATGTATCATCAAACTTTATCACAAGTATTTATGGAAAAGAAAATGGGTTTGCAAACTATGTTGAACGTGCTGCAAAATCAAATAATATTCTGTTTTGGGACAAAGAAAAAAGCCAAGCACTGTTCTCGTGTCAAAGGCTCCAATTGCCTGAGGCGATAAACAATCTTGACTCTAATATTATTATACACCAAAGTCGCAATATTGTCAAGGGTAAGCAACAAGAAAATAGTGCCGATATAAGTTCAAATGATGTTAAATCATTCACTACTTTATCCGAGCCTACGATAACCTGTGAATGGAGCGAAAGCAACTACTTTGAGGACGGCAAGACCTACAGTGTTGCAGAATTTGACACGCTCATGGAACAGGCTGACAGTGAAATGGTGGCAGGAGCAAAGGCTGCAATAGAGAAGTACGGTTCAGCAAAAGCATGGTATGAAGCAGACGCTGATGACGAATTCTCACAGTTTATGGGCTATGATAAGGTCAAGTTTACTATCAATATGCCTGACGGACAAACGATCACTGAACGCCAGGACGCAGGGGACGGATACGGCGGCGTTATTGATTTTCTGAAAAGATACTCAATATACAACTCGATCGTACCTGAGCTTGAAGCTGCAAAAGCCGCACATATGGCAAACCTAGTCGATGAAGTGCCTACACCTACAAATGAAACACAGCCTGAAATAGACAAGCTTTTGGGCAGGCTTAAGCTTGATTGTGATTACTATCTGAAAACAGGTGCAGAAAAGCACTTGTGGGCAGAAACAGTTGAAAAGCAGATAGCTAAGATCAATGAGCTGTATGAGAAAATGCCTGAAAACGCCTACTTCACCAGAGAACAGATTGATGATTATGAAAAGAAAATGCTGGCAATCAAAAATGGCGAAGTCGAAAAACCTATACCATATGAAACGCCTACAATTGCTAATAATGTTCTGTCTGAAGAAAAAAAGACAACACCGCCTGTTTCTGAAAGCGTTCCTATATCTTCTACATCTGATGAACAGATTTCACTCTTTGAAACACCCCCTGCTTCTGAAACCGTCACTATACCTGATAAAGATGTCAAAACCGAAAAGGTAGAAAATCCAAAGAAAAATGTCAAGGCAAGCACATACCACTTTGACCCTGACAATGTTGTTGTGGGCGGAGCTGCTGCTCGATGTGACGCAAATATAGCTGCTATTGAAACATTGCTGAAAATAGAGAGTGAAAAGCGGCTTGCGACACCTGAAGAACAGAAGATAATGGCTAGATACTCAGGTTGGGGCGGAACTGCTCAGGCTTTTGTCGCAGATAATGAGAATGTTTCTGCTGACAGTTGGGGAGCAAGGCAGACTCGTTTAAGAGAGCTTCTGACCACTGATGAGTATAGTGCTGCAAGATCATCAACACTGACAAGCTTCTATACGCCGCCAGAAGTCATAGACAGCGTATATCTTGCTTTGGAAAGATTTCAATTTGAGGGTGGAAACATCCTAGAGCCTAGCATGGGCGTTGGAAACTTTTTTGCAAAAATGCCTGATGAAATGAGGGCAGATTCAAAACTTTACGGAGTTGAGCTTGACAGCATTTCAGGACGAATAGCCAAGCAGCTCTATCCAGAGGATAATATCCAGATAAAAGGGTTTGAAAAAACAACATTCAAGAATAACAGCTTTGACGTGGTCATAGGTAATATACCTTTTGGAGATTATGGCATTGCAGACAAAGCCTATGACAAATACCACTTCAAAATTCATGACTATTTCGCCGCAAAAGCAGTAGATAAGGTAAAGCCTGGAGGAATTGTTGCCATTGTGACTTCAAAATTCACAATGGACAAGAAAAATGATAAAGCAAGAAAGTATCTTGCCGAACGCTGTGACCTTTTAGGCGCAGTAAGACTTCCCTCTGGAACGTTTAAAGACGCAGACAGTGTTACAACAGATATTATCTTTCTGAAAAAAAGAACAACAATGACCTCTGTTATTCCAAACTGGGTACACGTCTCAGAAACAGCCAACGGCATTCCTTGCAATCAATATTTTGTGGACAATCCCGATATGGTACTTGGTACTATGGCGTGGGACGAGCGTATGCGAGGAAAATATGGTGCAGACAGCAAGGTAACGACCTGCTATGCAAATAGTGACGCTCCCCTTGCACAGCAGCTCATAAATGCCATATCAAAAATAGACGGCGTTATTGATACTGTGGAAACTGAGCTTGACAATGGGACAGCTGAGATACTCCCTGCTGATCCAACTGTCAGGAACTTCACCCACACCATTGTTGACGGAGATCTTTATTTCCGTGAAAATGAAATAATGGTCAAGGTCACAGAAACAGGCAAATCGCTTGAACGCATGAAAGGGCTTCATACTCTAAGGCAAGCAACTATGGAGCTTATCAATGCCCAGGCTGACGGCTGCACTGATGAACAGCTTGCAGAGCTTCAGAAGAAGCTCAACAGCACATATGACAATTTCAGAACAAAGTTCGGAAACATTACGGACAGCGCCAATTCACGCTGCTTTTCTAATGATGATGACTACAATACTTTAGCAGCACTTGAAGTTGTCAACGTGGAAAATAAGACAGTTGAAAAGGCTGCAATATTCACAAAGAGAACGATACTTCCAGATATTCCAGTTTCAAAAGTTGATACAGCACTAGAAGCACTTCAAGTGTCAATGGACAGATTGGGCAAGGTCGATATTCTCTATATGTCACAGCTCACAGACACTACGCCTGAAAAGGTTATTGCTGACCTTGGTGATGAAATATTCAGAGATCCTGCCAAAGTTAAAGACAATGACCCATATTCAGGCTATACGGAGTCATCTGAATATCTGTCAGGCAATATCCGTGATAAGCTGAGAATAGCTAGAGATCATGCGGAGCATATTGACAGCAGCTACAACAAAAACGTAGAAGCTCTGATGAAAGTTGTGCCAAAAGACCTTGAAGCCAGCGAGATATCCGTAAGGATCGGCGCTAACTGGATCGATGTCGCAGATTACAACAATTTTTTTAACGAGTATGCACACGCAAACACCTATTACTACCCTGTCACAAGAACAAAGCTTGGAGAATACAAAATAGAGGGTAAAACATCTGATCGCTCAGTTGCTGCCACTGAAACATTCGGAACATCAAGAATGAACAGCTATCAGATATTTGAAAATCTTCTTAATCAGCGTGATATTTTAGTTCGTGACAGACGAGAGGAGGGCGATAAGGTATGGTACGAGATAAACACTAAAGAAACACAGCTTGCAAAAGAGAAAGCTCGACTAATGAAAGAAGCGTTCAGAAATTGGCTGTGGGAAGATATGGGCAGGCGTGAAAAATACGTTGCAAAGTACAACTATCTGTTCAATTCCATAAGGGGCAGAGAGTATGACGGCTCACATCAAACCTTTCCGGGCATGAACACATCAATAACGCTGCGGAAACATCAATCAAATGCTATAATGCGTGCAAAGCTTGGTGGAAACACGCTCTTTGCACATGAAGTTGGTGCAGGAAAAAGCTTTGAAATGGTTGCAACTGTAATGGAGAAGAAACGTCTTGGTCTTATAAACAAAGCCTGCGTAGTTGTACCAAAGCACCTTACGCTGCAAATGGCGAGTGAGTGGCTGCGGCTATATCCAAATGCAAAACTGCTTGTGGCAAAACCTGAAGACTTTACCAAAGCCAATAGAAAGCGTTTTATTGCAAGATGTGTTACTGGTGACTATGACGCCGTGATAATGTCATTTACTCAGTTTGAAAGAATACCTATGTCAGACGAGTATAAAGAGCAGTTCATGCAAAAAGAACTTCACGATATCATGAGTGCGATATCAGAAACAGGAAAGAGGGATAAATCATCAGTAAAAGCCCTTGAACGTCAGAAGAAAAACATAGAGGAAAGGCTTGAAAAGCTGCTTTCTTCTCCAAAAGACTCATCATTGTGTTTTGAAAAGCTCGGCTTTGACTATCTAGTGTGCGATGAAGCACATAACTATAAGAACTGCTTTGTTTCTACAAAAATGTCAAATGTGGCAGGCGTACAAACAACAGCAGCACAAAAATCAGAGGATATGCTGATGAAAACTCAGTACCTCAACAATAAGTACAGCTGCAACAATATACTTTTTGCTACAGGAACGCCTATAAGCAATTCAATGGTCGAGTTTTATGTTATGCAGCGTTATCTCAGACCTGATCTTCTTGAGAAAGCAGGATTGCAGAACTTTGACGATTGGGCAAGCACATTTGGTGAAGTTGTATCACAGTTGGAAATAAAGCCTGCAGGAAACGGCTTTCAAATGAAAAATCGTTTCAGCAAATTCGTAAACATACCTGAGCTTATGCAGATGTATAAGGAATTCGCTGATATTCAAACAGCGGATATGCTGAAACTTCCTGTGCCAAAGCTTGAAACAGGCAAGCCGATAGTAGTGACCTCAAAGCCAGACGAACGTCAAAAAGCATACATGAAAGAGCTTGCCACACGTTCTGAAACGATACACAGCGGCACAGTTGACCCACGGCAGGACAATATGCTGAAAATAACTCATGAAGCACGCTTGCTCGGTCTTGACACTAGATGTATCTTCAAAGACGCTCAGCCTGCACCAGACAGCAAAGTGATGAAGCTTATTGATAACCTTGAAAAGAATTACAGAAAAACCATGGCAGAAAAGGGCGTACAGATCGTTTTCTGTGATATAGCGATCAACGAGGACGAAACACACTTCTCTGTTTACAAAGCGATAAAGCAGGCACTTATGGAGCGTGGAATACCAGAAAAAGAAATCTGCTTTGCAGGCGACGCAAAGACAGATAAAGCAAGGGACGAAATGTTCAAAAGCCTGCGCAAAGGCGAAAAACGTTTTATCATCGCAAGCACTTCAAAGCTTGGAACTGGCGCAAATATTCAGGATAGGATCTGCGCAATTCATCACCTTGACATACCATGGAAGCCCTCTGACCTCACTCAGCAGGACGGACGTGGCATAAGACAAGGCAACAGATTTTCGCAAGTCGGAATATATCACTATCTTACAGAGGAAACCTTTGACGCATACATGATGGGCATTATAACAAACAAGGCGAAATTCATAAATCAGATCTTGACCTCAAAAAGCCCTGCAAGAGTTTCAGAAGATGTTGACGAAATGGTACTTACATACTCCGAAATGCAGGCTATAGCAAGCGGTAATCCTATGATAAAAGAGAAAATACAGCTTGACAATGATGTTGCAATGCTGAAAACCCTTGAAGCAGAACACAAAAAATCAATTTACAAAATGCAGGAGTTGGCAGAGAAAATTTTGCCGAAACAGATAACACAATACTCTGAACTTCTCACAAAAGCTAGGAACGATATGTCTAAATATCAAAAAAATCAGGCGTTGAACAAGGAGTTTGAAATGACAATAGGCGGCGTCAGATACGATAAGAGAGAAAATGCAGGAGAACAAATTGCCGTGGCAATGGCAAAATGTACTGCCACAGGTGAGCCTATAGAGCTTGGAACGTATCGTGGCTTTAAAGTCACAATAGAACGAAATCCGTCAGCAAATACATTTTTTGATCTTGATAAACCTTGTATCGCTGTTCTCCACGGAGAACTCACCTATTCATGTGACATTGCCACAGATAATGGCGTGGGAAATGTCAGAAGAATTGAAAATCTTGCAGGAATACAGATAAATCAGAAGCAATGTTCTCTTGAAGAACAGCTTGAAAAAGCAAACAAAGATCTCTCAGAAGCTCAGCAAAATATGCTCAAACCATTTGAACATGGACAAGAATTAGCCGAAAAGACAAAACGGCTTGAATACGTCAATACGCAGCTCAGTGGAAATTCTCCGAGCAAAGCTCCTATAACTGAAACAAAAAAAGCCGTGAGGTTTCGATTTCAAGACGGCAAGTATCAAGCGGATATAGGCTCAGAAGATAGATCCATGTGGGCTGATGTCATTAACAAAGGCGGAAAGCTTACTGCTGCCGTTGGGCGAGAAATTTATACACTGTCTGAAAAAGAAAGCGATGAGTTCCGAAACTTTGTCATCAACGGCGGCGTCAGCAATTCAAGTAAAAACAACAGCATAGTAGAAAAGCTCCAGCCTAAGGGTCTGAGATTATAATGAGAGGAGGTGAGGGTATATGATAGACAGACGATATAACTCTGGCGAGCAGTTTGTTATGTATTCAAAAGAAGAGATTGAAGCAGCAAGGAACACCGACATGGTAAGATTTCTTGAGCAGCACGAGGGTTTTTCATTTAAGTCCTCAGACGGCTGGCTTATATGCAACGAACATGACAGTCTTAAAATCAACCCCGACCGCTATACATGGCACTGGTATTCAAGAAATCTGTTTGGAAAAGGTGCTATCGACTGGCTCTGCAAAGTTGACGGATATGGTTTCAAAGATGCTGTAGCACGACTCATAGGGGATAGCTGCAGTATACGAGCCTCACCCGATTTAAAAGCCAATGAGCAGCATTATCCAAAAAAAGTTAAGAAGTCAAAAGCTGAGCTTACACCGCCTCAGCCTATGCAGGGCAAATGCCGTGAGCTTTACGCCTACCTCAACATCACAAGAAAGCTGCCTGCCGATATAATTTCATACTGCGTCAGCAACAAGCTTATTTATCTTGATGTAAAAAAGCGAGCTATATTCTGCGGCTACGATAAGACAGGAAAAATGCGATTTGCTGAGGCGAAGATCACAAATACCTTTAACAAATACTATCCGCAGAATATTGAAGGCAGTACTAAGGATTATAGTTTTTATGTTTCCGCAGTGCCCGACTCTTATGGATATGACCCTGCAAAGATATATGTGTTTGAGGCTCCCATTGACCTGTTGTCACACGGCGCTTTAATGCAGCTTTCAATGAGAAAACAATGCTCAGCTATCGGTCAAGGGGACAAATACCGTCCTGACTGCTGGCTTGGCGTAAACAGAGTATCCCTTTCAGGCTGCTCTGACATAGCACTTAAGCAAAGACTATCTGATGATCCTCGTATCACACAGATAGTCTTTTGTCTTGATAATGACGAAACAGGACAGCAGGCAACGGAAAAGCTTATGAACAAATATTCACAGCAGTATACTGTTTCAGTCAGCATACCGCCTTACGGCAAAGACTGGAACGATACACTCAAGGCTGTGGTGTCAGCACATTCAAAACAAACAGATAAAACAAAAACGGAGGAATGAATTATGAAACTGAAAGAAAAAATCAAAGAAAAGAGCATAAAGCTTAGTGCTCGTATATTCGGAATTATGACAGCTTGTCTGTCATCAGCCATTGCAGCCTTTGCCGATGTTGAAACAGACGCAACCTCAGGTGTATGGGCTTCGGTCGCCACCTGGATCACCAAAAACAAAAATGGGCTTTCCATTGCAGCCAAAGCACTGCTTGGACTGTGTCTTGTCGGCGTTGTTATATGCCTCGGTGCAAGCGGCAAAAACGGCATATCCTCAGTCAAGGGCTGGCTTATCGCTATTGGCGTGGCTGCTGCCCTGCTCGTTTTCGGTGACGCTTTCCTTGACTCAATATATGTAGCTTGATCTGCACGGACACATATTTGTGTGTGTCCGTAAAAGCGTTATCCCTAGCGTTCTTACGGGCATACACAGATAGACAGAAAGGAGTATTATTTTGAAGTACATGAAAAGCAAAAAGGTATGGTATCAGCTTATATTCATCACCGCCTTTGTTATGAGCGGCTGCGGCAGTATACAGGCTTGTGCAGCAGAACTGGGATATACAGGGTGTTCCTCAGAGATTTTGAAAATGGTAACAATAAAGAATCATTTTCGTGATCTGTTGATAAATATAGAATTTAACATACTGAGTTTTCTTTGTGATGTGATAGATTACTTTGATAAGGCTGTCAAAACATTACTCAAACTCAATTTCTTCGACTACCTGTCGGACGAATTCAGCTTAAGTCAAATGCAAACAATTATTCTGTCTATCATGAGCCTTGCACTTGTTTTTGGAGCGTGTGCTCTCGTGATATTCAGAAATAAGATCAAAGTGTCTGATTTTTTGATGAGTATTTTGGTCTCAACTATACTGCTTGTAGCATTTCCGGCATTCATATCTTCTTGCAACTCACTTCGCAGCAAGGGTATAACAACAGCACAGAACATAAAGATCAATGATCAATCTGAACAAACAACGGTCGACAAAGACGGCACAGTCACTGTCGGAACATTGGGCAAGGATCTTCTGGCGTCGGGAATATATGACGTTGAAAACAGCGTTGATAATAAGAAGATGATGACTTACCTCGATACTGTGGGCAGTTCAGGAAATGTAAAGGACATTCAGATAACAGGTGGAATTGAGCCTGACGATAGCAAGCCTTGGACTACCCGTTATCTTACAGATATACATGACGTATATCCTAAGCAGAAAAAGTACAATAGTCTAACCACAGAGAATATGATGTCCCTTTTAGGACTTGAAAATGAATATAATGTTCTAAAGAATGCAAATGGAGAGCTTATACTCAGTGCAGATTATGGTGCAAATATGCAGGTATACTGTTCTGTATACAGCACATCAGGCTCAATATACGGAAGCGTTCTGTCTGAAAAAGATTATGAAACATTTTTGTCAGCTTCTATTGGTGACGCTTGTCCTTATGGTGCTACACTTGGAGATCTGCATTATCCAGACGGCAGCAGGATAACAAATGTCATTAACTATAATACATATCTTCGTGACCTTATAGCAAACCACCCTGCTGTAGCTGCCGCAGGCAAAACGCAGGAGGTAGGAGCAAACGCACATACTGTTGAGGAAGCACTTGACATTATCAAAGATGATGTTATAAGGGAGCTTAACATAGCGGCAAATACAAATACCGCCAAAGATGCAGAACCAGTAAATGCAGAATATCAATCTTTTCCTCTTTTTGACGAGGAAGATTATGATGATCTTAATTCGGTAGAGCAGATCATACGCAGAAATATAACCAGCGGCTACACGGTTGACTGTTTATATTATTATCATATCGACTTCTGGTCAACCTTTGTGCTTATGCTTGCAGTGGCTATCTGCCTTATTTTCAGCGGAATAAAAATAGCAACTACGCTATTTGAAATAATATTTGCACAGCTCATTACACCCTTTATCATAGCAACAGACCTTAACGGCTCAGGCAGAGCTAAAAAAGCTATCCAGAATATGCTGCTTTCAAACATAATTCTTATGATAGTTGTAATTCTTTTAAGAATATACATAGCCGTTATATGGGGTATAAAAGGTTCGGAATACGGCAGCAATTTTGCGGTAATGCTCATAGTTATAATAGCAGGCGCAAAGTTTGTTATAGACGGTCCAGAGGTGTTGACAAAGCTGTTTGGCATTGACGCAGGAGTTAAATCAGGTGCAGCCACAATGATGGCAATAAATCAATCAATGCAAATGGGCAGTTATGCCACAATGGGACTTGCTCGTGCAGGCAGCACAGTTATCCACGGGGCTGGAAGTGTTGCAAAGCATACCGCAAGCAGTGCTGCTGGTGCAGCCAAAGGCTTTGCAGGCGGCGTATATGGTGGTATACACGGCGGTGATACTACCCCTGGCAAGATAGGAAAAGCTATAGGCGGCGCAGCAGCAGGAACTGTAACAGGCGCTGTCGGTGGAGCTTTCGGTCATACTAATGCAGGCGCAAAGGCAGCTTATGCAGTAACAAATCCAGGCTCAATAAAAGATACATTCTCAAATGCAAAAGACAACATTGCCAATAACGTAAAAGAGTCTGTAGGAGAGGGCTTTTCATCAGGCGGCGCAGGCAGCGCTTCAAAGGGTGCTGACGGAAAGGACGGCTTAAATGGCACTAACTGCATGAATGGAGCTAAAGGTGACAGAGGTGCGCAAGGTGCAGCAGGGAAAGACGGCACAAATGGAACTGATACAAGAGCCAACAACAATGAAAACAGCAGCAATAACAGAAATAATAACGGCACATCTCAGCCTGCCCGTGGCAGCGGCTTTAACGTTCCGACATCATCAGGTGAAAATAGCAACAATGCCACTAGCAAGAGCGGCAACGGTTTGAATATTCCAAATCCTGCAAGCAGCAATACCGCCAGTGCAGGAAACGGCGGCAGCTGCTCTGACGCTCCAAAACCGACAAACAGCAGCAACAGCAGTGAGCCGAATAATAACAGCGGCAGCGGCTTCAATAAGGAAGGAGAAAACTAAGCTATGGGAGTAGTACCGAAAAAAACTAAAGCGGAGCAGCGTATATTTAGACACATAAACCTTACCAAAATAGTTGGCTTTATAGTTACTCTTTTGGTAGCCTCGCAGTTATCAGGAATGTTGGTCAGCTCTAAGCTGGGCATTCCTTTTATCATATTCTGTGGCGCAGTGTTTATTATTATGAGCGGCAAAAGCCCCTCTGACCCCTGCAAATGCTTTGCAGAGGCTTGGCTTGAGTGGCTCAGCTATCTTATGACAAATAAAACGCTGCATAAGCACAAGGAAGGAGAACAAAATAATGAAAAAGAAGTCATCGACATTGAAAAGTAAAATCGAAACTTCCAAAGGCTTTACGAGAGAAAAAAAGACCAAAAAGCTGAAAGATGATCCGTCAAGCATAATGTCACGTCTGTCATTTGAAAGCATACATAACGGAATAGTCGAGCTGAAAGTAAAAGGCAAGCCGCTCAAAATGGGCGTGCTTGCAGTATCGGGAATGGATATATTTGACCTTAATGACTATGACCGCAACACTGTTTTCAATAATTTTGCGAAAGCAACATTATCCATAGGCACAGGTCACAAGTATGTTTTCACATCAAAAACGCCATATCTTGCTAACCAAAAAGCTTTTATAAAATACAAAAGTCAGCAAAGCATAAACAGATATTCCGAATATCTGCTCAACGAACAGTACGAGCTGTTTGACAGCTTTGAGAGCAGCCATTTTGACAGGATGGCGTATCTTTTCATATACTCCGATGACGAGAAGAAAATCTATAACGGTGCACAACGTTTTATCAGCCATATGCGAGATATAGACGTATCGTGGTGTTCCGATGATGAAATAATCGTCACGCTTAACAAGATTATCTGTCTGAATACAGAAAATCAGCAGCTATCTGAAAAAGGCAGCCTGAATGAGATCATTTTACCTGAGAAGATAACTTTTCGACCTAATTACTACAAAGTAAATGATGTATATGCACAGACGATAGTTGTTTATGATTATGCAGCGGAAATCGATGACCTCAAGCTGGCTCAAATGGTAATACAATCTGATGATACCATAGTATGGGATATAAGCATATCTGAAAAGGATAAAGTCATAGATGAGATAAGTGCATCCCTGCGTGAGTTAGAGTCACGAGGAGGAATTATTCAAGACGCTGCCGATAAGATAGATACAAATACCGAGTATCAAAAGCTTGAGATCATTTATCAGAACATAAAAAACGGCAATGAGCAGATATATTATGTTACGCTCAGGTACATTCTGAAAGACACCTCACTTAGCTCTTTGAGCAAGCGTTCAAAAGAGCTTATCCACGAACTGCAGCTCAGCGGTCTGTCTGCGTATATACCGACAAATACCACACAGCATGAGTTTCTTTCTGTTATCGATGATAAAAGCAACACTATTCAGACACCGTTTCCTGTTTTTGATACACTGTCAAGGCAGTTTCCTTTCTATTATCAGTCACATATCGATGATACAGGACTTTTCTTTGGATTCACGGAAACAGGCGGTTTGAATATTCTAAACACGTTTAAAAGGACAAAGAACCGTAACTCATTCGATCTGCTTGCGTTCGGTCTGAAGGGCGGCGGAAAATCAGTTACTTTCAAATCAATGCTTGAGGATCAGCTTCTTTTGGGCAATAAAGTAATGGTACTCGATATCGAAAGTGAATATCAGCCTATGGCTAAAGTTTACGACGGTCAGACAATAAAAATCAACAACAGCTCAAAAATAAATCCCCTTCAAATATGCAAGGTGGTCGATGCAAGAGTTGATGATGAGATCTCACCTGAGGACGAGGCAAGAGAGAATTTTGCCACAGAGATGTCACGAATACGCACATTTATGTCTATGTATATACCTGAAATAGATATGTATACTATGGAAATCTTCATGGATCTTGTGACAGAATGTCTATCCGACAAGGGCATTTTCCCCGAAACAGATATAACACTTTTAGAGCCTGATAAGTTTCCCTGCTTTACCGATGTGAACAACAAAGTCACTGAAAAGCTGTCACAAACGGATTCACTGCCTAAAAGAAAATATGACGCATACTGCAATATACAAGTATACATAAAGCAGCTTTGCGGCAAGGGTGCATACGCCGGTATGTTTGACGGGGCAACGAACATTGATGTAAAAAGCAACGATCTTATCATCTTCGATGTTAAGAGCATCAGTGAAATGGCTGACAATGTTTATAACGCACAGTTGTTCAACATACTCACTATAATGTGGGCTACCATATGCAAAAACATAGGATATAATCAAAACGTTATCAATCCATGGGATATGCGAAACGTTGTGTGCCTTATTGATGAAGCACACCGTTTCATTTCCGTAAAATACTCTCAGGTAACGGAGTTTATAGAAAAACTATGTCGCCGTACACGAAAATATTTTGCAGGGCTATGGTTCGCAACGCAGTCGATACTTGACTTTATCCCAGACGGAAATCTTGCGGCAGCTGGCTCGATCAAGGTTATTTTCTCACTTGTCCAGTACAAAATGATACTCAAACAATCGCCGGAAAGCATTGAAATTCTTCATCAAGCCTTTCCTCGTTTTTCATATGCAGAGCTCAGAGAAAGCACAGCATTTGAACCGGGACAAATGCTTTTGTCGTTGGACTCGGACAGAGATAAGCTCCATTGCAGAAGAATAGTCGGAGCAAGACAGCTCCTCTATATGGGCAATGCAGAGGACAGAATAGAGATAATCCACAACTGCTTTTCTCACTATTACAACGAATATTCTAAGCAGGAATATGGACTTATGTTGAGAAAAATGGACGCTGATTATTTCAGGAAATGCTTCCTTGCAGAAACATATTCCTACATTAGAATGGAGCAAAACATAAGTCATTATATTGACGCAGTTATAGTTCAAATGGTGGATAATCTTATCAAAGAACTTCTTCAAGCTGCAGGAACGGAGGCGGCACGATGAAAGTAGTAAGTCCTAAAAGCAGCAGTAAAATATATATAATATTTACTGTTGTGACAGTGTTGTTAGCAGCATTTTTTCTCACGTCGAACAGATGGATGCAATCAATTACATACAAAAGCAAAAGCGATAATTATAATCAGACGCTAACTCTTAATTGCTACAATATAAAGATAACAGACGCTTCTTACCACGATAATATTTGCGAATTCGTTTTAAAATGCCGCCTTTCTAGCAGTGATACTAGGGCAACATATCCCGAAATTAAGACGATAAGATTTGATGATGATCTAACAGAGTATAAGTTCACAGTCAGCGAAAAATATGATGATTATTCAAGAAAAGTAACAGTGAAAGACCCTCCGTCCGACTTCAAGATAATGCGTGTTGTTGTCAGATCTGCTCTGCCAGATACAAAATATGCAGACGCATATGATGAATTTGGAGAGAAGATACCTGCACACACTGAGAAAGGAAAAGGGTACATTAGAACGATAACTATTGACCGAAAAGATATGCAGAAAAGTGCAATAAAAATCGTCCCAGGCAATACTGAAAGCCGTACACAAACGAGTACAGCAAGCAGCATTTCAAGCACAACAAAGCCAAAAACCACAACAGCACAAGCTGTCGCTGTGACTACAAAGGCTACATCACAAACAACACATAACGTCAGCGAAAAGGCGGCAGAAGAGTCACAAACAAGCACAACTACTTCAACCAAACATCAAGCTGCAACAGCAGAAAACAACACAAGACCGCAGGAAACAAGACGTTATGATGAGCCTGCATATGCGCCGCCGCAGACCACCGGCACGACACATAAAGAGCCTGCATATGCACCACCGCAAACCACAGCAGCAACACATAATGAGCCTGCACAAGCTGAAACCACCACAACACAGGCAAGGGTATATTCCATAAAACTCACAACAGAATTTGAGTACAATGACGTTCAGATCAAGATAGGCGAGCACACTCAGCTTCGTGCAGAAGTCAAACCCGATAACGCCGTAAATAAAAACGTAAAATGGGAAAGCAACCGTCCAGACATAGCAACAGTCGACAGTAATGGAAGGGTCACAGCAGTTGCAAAAGGCAAAGCTATCATATCCGCAGTAACAGAAGATAAGGGCTTGCAGGCAAGCTGTATGGTGACCGTCGAGGAATAGAAAAGAGGTAATAAAAATGCTATTTAACAACTCGTCAAATAAAATAAGAATCATAGGATTCTTGGTTTCAGAAGTAAAAATCATCAATGCCTATGCAATAGAATTTCTTATAGCCGTACCGAGAAAAGTAAAAAAAGGAGAGCAAGGTTTTAATGATGTTTTCACTGTATATGCCAATGAGGCAAGCACGATCTCCTTTGCAAAAAATCATTTGCACAAAGGCTGTGTAGTAGTTGTAAAGGGAGAACTGAGGACCTTTACGGACAAATCAGTGAAGATATGCAGCAGTGATATAACCATTTCGTCACAGAACAAGTGAGGTGAAAACGTTGGAGAATATTCTTTTTGAATACCCGGTACGAGAAGATAACGGTTCATTAGATGAAGAATTTCAGGTATTAAAAAAGCAGCTAACAAAGCTTAAATATGCCGTGATGATATCATCTTTTTGTGCATTGGCGATGTATTTTTTATCTGCATTTTTTGCAAAAGCAGAACTGATTTTTTATTTTCTGACAGCACTTTTTGTGTGTATCGCAATGATAACAGGCAAAATTTTTGTGCGGTATCCTAAACATTTTTTGCACATAAAAGCTACAGAAAATGAACTGGAGATCACATACTATAAAGACAAAAAAAGTACACACACCTTTGCATATAGTGAAATAGAAGAAATACGTTTTGCAGATAAAAGTTATACGGCTGTTTGTATTAAACGTGAGGGCAGAAAACCGATATTGTTCGAGCTGAATAAGGATACACCTGAGCAGGGCTTTTTCCTTTTTACCATTCAGAAAATACTGCCTGCTGTTTGCAAAACAAACAGCAAAGCGATAGCTAAAGAATTTGGAAATGAAGATGATTATTACAACAGAATTTACGAGGGGAATAATTAAAAATGGATATAAAAATAAGAAATATCTCTCCACAGGTCATAAGCGAGATAGACAAAATAGCCAAACAAGAGGGTGTTTCGCAAAACACCCTTTATAATAAAATCATTTCTGACTATGTCAAATACAAGGACGATTTTGTTATAAACATACTCCCTGCTATCGTTCGCTCGCTTGTAAACAGCGAGCTTGAACGCTTATCTGAGGGAGCAAAAACAACGATAAATAATGTGTATATTGCAGCACAAAAAATGATGAGTACAACAGAAAAAATCGAAAATCTGCTTACAGAAACGCTTAAAAATTCTGAAGAAAACTCAATTACAAATGATGAAATTTTGCGGATACTCGAAATTTCAGACAAAGATAATTCATAAACAGGGCGGTTTTGTTTACACAATAGAAATATATACAAATTATTACAGCAGTAAAAGTATATACTTTAGATATACTTTTACATAATAAGGGATATTTAATATATCCAAAAGATATATCAAGCAAAAAAGCGGATATAAAAATGATATATAATTGAAATGTCTACCAAAAAACGTATATCAAAAAGATATACTTATAAGTTGCATGGGGGTCATGGCAGCACACTTTAAACCTCGGTTTTACCGAGGTTTACAAACGGCGTGGGGGTCACGCCTTTATGCTCTTGAGCAACCGATTTTAACTTAGAGTAATAGAAATTAAATTCAAAATCAGAAAAGGACTGATAAAAATGCCTGTAAAAAAATTAATTACACTTACAGAAGAAAATTTTCAAAAAATGCAAGAGATACAACGCTTGCGAGGAATTACAACAACGAGCGGCTGTGTGACGGCATTGATAAATGACGCATACAATAGTGACCACGATAAAACCGCCGATGATACACAGCTGAGAGAGATCGCAGCAAATGTAGATAAACTGCTGATGATCGCACGAGAAAGCGAGAGTATGATATATCAGGAGCGTGACGGAGTCAACACGCTCCTGCATTTTTACGAGGTGCAGGAATACCAATCGGCAGACAAGCGACTGACAGACAGCAAGCCTCATGACGTGCTTAATAAGTCTGCTGAAAATTATCAGCAACTTGTGCACCGGCGATCGATTGACAAAGGTGTTTCGGCACTGCAAGATCAAGACAATGAGGAGAATGACACTGAATGACCCCAAATATATTTCATAAATGCGAATTCGTGTACAGCTGGCGTATAAGCGGTGACGGCGGCAAAAAGATATTCGATTTTCTGGACTATATGCTGCGTCCGGAGGCTTTCGAACCCAGCAAGCACGCTGATGAAATGGAATATGTATATTCGGAGTTCATACCAAACGAAAAGAGTCAGGCACAGGATATAAAAAAAGAACGATCCTATGGAGCGTTTACAAGCACTAAAGATAATTTGACCGCCGCTGATCTGGATAAGATACGGCAGCAGGAACGAGCAAGCCGTTCAGAGGGCTGCCCTAAGTATGCAGGTGTTATATCATTTGATAATGCATATCTGCGAAAAAATGATTTCATTGTAGGGAATATGCTAGACAGACAAGCACTTGTGGACGCTGCACGAAAAGGCATTAACGCTATGATAGATAAATCGCAAAAGCTTGACGCCAACAACTGTTACTGGGTAGGTGCTATCCATGTAAACACAGGCAACGTGCACATACATTATCAGCTTGTGGAATATCACAGACTTGAGGACAGACGCATTACATACAAGAACAGAGGTCAAGACAAGGTTGAGCAGGCAGCATTAGACGAACTAAAAAGAGTAATGACACACTGCATTGACAAGAGCATAGCAGCACAAGAGCTTACAAGATTTCAAAGAGATGTACTTGCTCCGAGCATCAAAAGTGAATTTGCAGGAAGTATTCAAAAAATAAACGCACTTATCGACAAGCTTCCTGATGACCTAAAAAACAGCGGCAATCAGTGGTGGTATGCAAAACAAAGTGAACCCATAAAAAACGAAATTCAGAGCTGCATACGGTCTGTAATATCTGAAAATCCCACATTAAGTATTATGTTCGACACATATCTCCATAAGCTTGACGAAATACAAGCAACGTTGTTTCGCAAAAGGTACGGACAAAATTCAAGGTGGGCAAATTATAAAGAAAACGAGCTTAATGGCAAAAACGGAGACGGCAAAGACGGATTTTATTCACGTGTCGGCAATTCGTTTCTGAACATCTGCCGAGAATACTATATGATAAAGGACAAGAACATACAGATCGACAACAACATCCCAGGTCCGAAAATGTATCTGTCTGAAAAAGAAAGCGAAAGCTTTTCTGAGAAAAATGAGCCTGACTACAACAACGGTATTTCCTCGCAGAAATCAAAAGTGTATCTGTCTGAAAATAAAAACGATGATTTAGAGGATGCTATGCCTTATGACTCTTTAGAAAACTCTGATATCCCTGATGATTTGGAAATGTACCTATCTTCAAGAAATTATGATGAGTTGTATGAACCAAATGCTCCTGACTACAGCACGGATATTTTTCCGCAAGAGCCTGAAGCGTATCTGTCTGAAAATGATAAAAGCGATCAGGCAGTGGAACGTCTACGCATAGATTGGAGCAAGAACTATAAGCTTGCCCTCGACTATATGTACGGAAATGAACAGAACAAATCAGCAGTCATAAAGAAAGACCCCGAAAAAGCTTTTGAAATACTCTCAATAGAAAGCAAAAGCGGAAATATTATCGCAACATATGACATAGGCAAGCTTTATGACAGCCAAATGCTAAAATCCAATGACGGCGATACACTAAGTCAGCAATATTACAGCAAAGCCTTTGAAGATTTTCACAAGCTGCTGTCCATAGTAAGCATGAGTGATGACAAACGTGATAATTGGACAAAGTCCTATCTCAACTATCGCATAGGTAAAATGTATGAATATGGTCTTGGCGTTACTCAAGACTATAACTCAGCCATAGAGCATTATAAGCTGTCTGAAAATAAATATGCTTATTTTGCTCTCGGAAACATATACAAATACGGCTCTGGTGTTGAAACAGACTATGCCAAAGCATTTGACTATTATATGCGCTCACTAAGCAGCAAAGGCGGAATGCCGTTCGCAAGTTATGCCGTAGGACAAGCTTATGAACTGGGACAAGGAGTAGAAAAAGACCTATCAAGTGCGCATAATTTTTACGCTGAAGCTTTAAATGGTTTAGAGAAAGTATTCACGAAAAACCATGACGATAATATCAGCTACAAGATAGGTATGATGTATCTGAATGGCAAAGGAACGGATATAGACCTTGAATGTGCTGAAAAATATCTGCTGCTCTCGGCGGACTCCAATAACTATAAAGCACAATATATGCTCGGTAAGCTCTATCAGAGCGACAACAAAAAAGATCTTCAAAAGGCTGAAAAAGTTCTGATAAAGGGTGCTGAAAACACACAGGATAAAACAGGATTGTGTGAATATAGTCTTGGTAAGCTGTATCTTTCACAAGAGAGATACGACAAGGCGGCATCATACTTAGAACGTTCAGCAGCAAAAGATAATTACTATGCAGCATACACTCTCGGAAAACTGTATCAAGAGCAATTTAACGATAATACACAGGCTGAGAAATACCTTATTCAAGCTGCCGATCACAAAGACGATACTATGGGTATAGCAGCTTATCGCCTCGGCAAGCTGTATCTGTCTGAAAACAACAGACGAAAAGCATTGCAGTATTTCACGAATGCCGCAGACAAAGATAGCATACCTGGAATGTATGCTGCAGGAAAAATTCTTCTTGACAGCAAAAAAACAACAGAAGTTTCAAAAGGGATACGCTATCTTTCATCAGCCGCCGATAAGGACTTTGAGCCTGCGATATACACTCTGGGCAAATATTATAGCTCATTCAATAATACAAAAGCTAAAGAATACCTTAAGCGTTCTGCGTTTGAATACAACGATCCAAATGCACAGTATATTCTTGGAAAAGTGTATCTATCTGAAAATAAAAACGAAATGGCTGAAAAGTGCTTCCGTCAGTGCGCTTTAAACGGCAACAACAATGGACAGCTCGCTTATGGTTTAATGCTGCTTCGTGACGGTCAAAAGAAAGCAGCATATCAATGGCTGAGAAAGTCAGCACGCTCAGGCAATGACATTGCTAAAAAGATAATAAGCGGCAAAAAAACAGATATACCATTTGAATTCAGACTGGCAGGCTGTATGCAGGCTCAGAGGACACTTCTTCATAAATCATCAAATATGCTGCGTAAAGCATTAAAATCAGAGGAGGCAAAGACAGCACGTCTTATGCGAGAATTTGAGATCGAGCAGGAAATGGCGAAAGCCAAGGAAAAAAGCCGCAGCGTTTGACAGGAGGAAATTATATGTATATAGACAAAATAAAACGTATACTCAATGCTGCTATAGCAAAAATACTATGTGTGTTCGGCTGGATCTATGATCAGGCTATGCGTGTTCTTAATGCAGTAAACAAAACACCTATTGAAAAAGACAAAGACCGCAGAAACATCAGAGTAAAGCAGTTTGCCATTGCAACATCGGTAGTCTACATTATCATTAACAGCATTTTCATCTATGTTATAAAGTCATTGAGAAGTATAAGCGCCGTCAATGGCAGTGCAGATTATTCAAGAACGCACTTTATGCCGTGGAATATCATTGTTCCACCCGGATTTATGATGTTCATTTTTGAGATAATTCTTTCTCTTATAGTTGGTCTGGGAATAACGGTAAAACTGCATACACTCTACCGAATGAAAAATGACAGCAAGAACGTTAAGGGTGACAACAAGTTTATGGAGGACAACGAACTGTTAGATCATTTTCTGGCAGTGCCTATGGATAACATCACTTCAGCAGAAAAGGCAGGAATGCTCATAGGAGAAAGCAACGGCGTCTACTACATCGAACCGGGCACATACAACACAATGACCGTAGGTGCTCCACGTTCCGGCAAGGGTGAATGCTACGTGCTGCCAAGCCTGAGGCTTATGGCGAATGCAAAAGAAAAGCCCTCTGTTATCGTTAATGATATGAAAGGCGAGCTGCTTGAACTGACCTATAAGGAATTTGCCAGAAACGGCTACAAGATAGTTACTCTTAACCTTATCGATACTGACCGATCTGATTGTTGGAATCCTCTACAACTTATCATTGACGAATATCTCGCTGCAAAACGAAGCGGAAGCAACGATCTTTCACAAACCTCTAAGCTTGTCAGCTCATTTGCCCACTGTCTTACAGATGATGTACAGAGCGAAGCAATATGGACAGACTCTGCAAGGTCACTTTTAAGCGCCTTGATATACTATTTTCTTGATAAAGGCTATGAAAAAGGTGATATGTCAAACGTTAATATGTACAGCATAACAACATTCTTTACTGAATTTGGCGTATACAATACGGTGATTGAGGACGAAAGCGGTAACAAAAAAGAAGTCAACGCACTTGATGAACTGTTCAATGCGCTGCCTGTGGGCTGTCTTGCAAGAACATCCTATTCAACGTCAAAGTTCTCCCAGGGTGATACACGTTCTTCAATATACACTGTTCTCTCCGCAGACCTTGAGATATTCATGACGGATATGGGTGTTCAAAAGCTGACATCTAAAAATGAAATAAACTTTGCTGACCTTATCAATGAAGATCAGCCTTGCATAATATATATGCTCGTTCCATATGAGGAAAAATCACGATACGTTATCGCCTCGATGTTCGCAGATCAGTCATTTTTGTACCTCGCAAAACAGGCAAGAAAGTATCCGGGCGGAAAGCTGCCAAGGAAAATAGAGTATATGTATGACGAATTTGGACAAATGACTAAGCTGCCTGATCTCAGCAGTAAAATGAATGCCTCACCCGGTGCTAACATTCTTTTCAATCTATTTCTTCAGGACTACGGACAGCTTAAGAAATATGAAAAAGAAGAAGATGGCATAAAAGGCGGCTGTAACATTCAGATATACATATTATCTCTTAATGGCAATACAAACAAAGCGTTTTCTGAAATGATAGGCAATGAAACAGTAAACTATTTGACCTTCAGCGGAAGCCTGTATGGATTTTTAGATCACCAAGGTGAACGAGTTGACAGCAAGGCGCTGCTCGATACAACACAGCTCTCAAAGCTGCCGTTCGGCACTGCTATTGTCAAAAAAATGCGATGTGAACCAATAAAGACCAATATTACGCCATATCATCTGCTACCTAACAAAATGCCACGCATACCTATAGACGAGCTGCCGATAAAATCTCGCAACATTGACCTTTCCGCAGCAATGTATCCATATGACGAGCTTTGGGACAGTCTGGGCGTAATAGGTTATCAATACAGATTAGACAGCCTCAAAAAGACCGCTGAACGTGCTATGAATGACTACTATATGCAGCTAGGCAAGATAGACCAAATAAAGTCAGACGGCAGCACTGTGTCCGAAAGTATGTATAAGGCTGCACTTGAACTTGAGAAAAATGCCGGTGCGGCTCAACGGCAAGTCATAGAATATCAGCAACAGGTACAAAAGCTCAATGAGTTTCGTGCAAACGAGGCACGAAAGATCTTTGCAGAGGCATATGGAACAAGCGGCTCAAACGAAGAAGATGATTACACCGATCAGGACGAGCTCTATTTTCCGGGAGAATACCCGGACGATGGTCCGTATGTCGATATCACCGCCCTGCTATATAAGATCAACGGACTTGTAGGAAGCGAGCTTGGAGGATTTCTTTCAGATCAGAACTATGCCGCTGCAAGGGGCTACATAAAGAAAATACAGAAACGTCCTGATATACGCAGCAATTTTGTTGTCGATGAATGGGCGGCACTGGAACAATACATTAACAATGAGGAATTGAAAAATGCGAATACCTAACAGCTTTGTTACACGTTTTACACAGGCATCAGACTTGAAACTTGCCTGTGTATTCTATAGTCTTATCCACAAGAATACAAAAAGAAATCTGCTTGGCTATGAGATCACAGTCAAGCAGACAACTCTTGTGTCACTATGCGGCTTTTCAGTATCCACTGTTAAGCGTGCGGCAAGCTCACTGCTCAAGAGTGGATTTATCAAGTCCCAGAAGCGCCAAACAAATGCTCCTGGAAAGCTTGGCACATATACATACACTATTGAAGCCGTATCTACAGCTTCTAAATATTTCACCATGGATAAAAAGCTTATGAGCAGATTGAATGGAAATGAATTCAGAGTGTATATAATGTGCTGTAAGCTGGCTGACAGCTCGCACATGAGCTTTTTCCAAAGCTATAATGATCTATCTCAGCTTCTGGGCATGAGCCGTCAGGACGTCCTCAGGACGATAGAAAAGCTTGTAAAAGGTAAGTTCATTCGTAAAAAGAAAATCAGAACTCGTGTAGGTGATTTTACAGACAACACATATACTGTCTGCATATATGTTCCTCACAGCAGAATAAAAAAAGCCCCCCGCCGCTCAAGCAGGAGGCAGAGCATTCATTGTTATACAATGAACACAACCATCAAAAACACAAGTTCATTGTATAACAAAAAATCGGATTTGTCAATAGGTTTTAAGAAAAAAATTCGGCTTTCGGAGATTTTTTTCTTAAAAAGGGGTAGTGGGTAAAATGAACTGTCTATAACTGACCCATTCTTGATTATCTGTCTGAAAACAGATATTTGATGTTTCTGTATCTATACTTGAATTATTTTTTTTAGAATATGCACGCTTTTTATCAAATTTTGCCTTCTTTTTCAGACAGATATTGCTTTGCTGCTGTAAAAATCTCTGCTTTTGTTGTAATATATTATATATTCTAAAAACAAAGGGGATCATTATGACAACTATCGAAGAATTAATCAGCGAAAAGAAAGAGCTTGAAAGGCTTGTGGTAAAGCTTGCTGCGGAAAATCAGCAGCTCAAAGACGAGATTTCTGAGAAAAAGGCAAATGACATTCTGTTTGCAGATCTGATCGAGCAATGGCTCAAAAGCCGAAAGATGGCGGTAAAAATCAACACCTATGAGGCATATCGTTCACAGGTGTATGTGCACATCGTGCCATACTTTCGCAGCAAGAATACAATGCTTTCACAGCTCACGCCCGGTATGCTTGAGGAATATTATCTAGTCAAATACAACGCCGGTCTATCCGGCTTAACGATACGAAAACATCACTCAAACATCAAAATGGCACTTAGCTATGCGGTCAAGAACGGTTTGACAGACCACAATGCAGCCTTGCTTGCGGAGCTTCCCTGCACTGACCGTTACTGTGGGAATTTCATAAGTACAGATCAATTTGAAATAATTCTTAACAAGGTCAAAAATACTGACCTCTACACGCCTGTGTTTCTAGCAGGAACTATGGGACTCAGACGCAGCGAGGTTCTGGGACTGCGTTGGTCAGACATAAACTTTGAAACGCAGACTATGTGCATACAGCATACTGTAGTCAAATGCATTAAAGATCACAAGATAACTTTGGTGTTTTCAGACGTTCCAAAAACCAGAGCAAGCCGCAGAACCTTGCCTCTCCCCTCAGGCGTGCTCAGATACCTCAAGGAGCTTAGGCGCAGGCAGTGCGATAACTACACGGCTCATCGTGACAAGTATTCACGAGAATATCTTAAATACATATGCGTTGACGATATGGGGCTGATCGTCAAGCCCGACGATCTGTCTGTTGGTTTCGGCAGGATAATGGCAGAAATGAATTTCCGCTGCCGTTTCCACGATCTTCGCCACACCTGTGCGTCACTGCTTGTTCAGCACGGCGTTGAGCTAAAGTCCGTGTCGGTCTGGCTCGGTCACAGCAGCATAGCTGTCACCAGCGATATATACACGCACCTTACATATCGTGAAAAGCTGAAAGTCGCTGAAACGATCGACGAGTATATGAAAGATGTCAATGTGTCACGGTGACACATTAGATAAGCGACTTAGTTTTTAATACGTGTTGACAAAATACGTGCAATGTGATATGATAATTATAGGATATATTCAATATCGAAAGAAGAATAATATGACAAATTTCAATGATTTTCTTAATGCACAACTAACTGTTCCTGAGCTTAAGGCAGAATACAATTCTATAGAGCCTGAATTTGCAGTAGTTCAAGCGTTAATTGACGTCCGTAAAAAGAAAGGTATAACTCAGCAGCAACTTGCCCACCTTTCAGGTATTGCACAAGGTGATATAAGCAAAATTGAAAATGGAAATGCAAACCCGTCTATAAAAACACTTCAAAGGCTTGCCGCTGCTATGGATAAAAAACTTAAAATTGAATTTGTATAAAATAAAAATCCTTGGTGTGTCACAATGACACACTGTCTAGTGACACAAAAACGGAGTGATTTTAATGTCCAAAAATAAACTTGTTTCTCCTGTTCTCAAATGGGTGGGAGGAAAAAGGCAGCTGTTGCCCTCTATAAAGCTCATGCTACCTAAAAGGATAACCTCGTATTGTGAGCCTTTTGTTGGTGGCGGTGCTGTTTTGTTTGATCTGCAGCCTAAAAAAGCAATAGTCAACGACATTAACATCGATCTCATTCATGTATATACTGTTATAAGAGATGATGTTGACGCTCTTATCGAAATACTTGAAACCTATCCGAATGAGGAAAGTTTCTACTATGAGCTTCGTAATATTGATCGTGATAAATCAAAATACGATAGGCTTAGTGACATCGAAAAAGCGGCAAGGGTTATTTTTCTCAATAAAACTTGTTATAATGGTTTATATCGTGTAAACAATGCAGGAGAATTTAATAGTCCTTTTGGAAAATACAAAAATCCAAATATCGTTAATGCACCTGTTTTGAAAGCCGTAAGTAATTATTTTAACTCTGCTGAGATAACATTCAGTTCAAACGATTTTGCATTATCACTTGAACAAGTACGAAGAGGAACGTTCGTATATCTTGATCCGCCATATGATCCAATATCAGATACCTCTAGCTTTACTGGTTATTCAAAAGGCGGTTTTAGCAGAGAACAGCAGATTAAACTTCGTGAGTGCTGTGATATGCTTAATGAACGTGGTGTAAAATTCATGTTGTCAAATTCTTCAACTGAATTTATAAGAGAACAATATTCTGATTATCATATAACAACTGTACAAGCCAAAAGGGCAATCAACTCAGTTGCAAGCAAACGTGGAGATGTTGACGAGGTAATAATAACAAACTATGAATGACACAGATAAACTTGAACATGAAACCAGGAATGACGCAGCATGGCATTTATTATTTGAAAAATACGATATTCTACATCAAATAGAACAAGAAGGGTGTTTTCAAATATCCGCTACACAAATTAAAGAGTTTCGTGAGCCACGGTTAATGGCAAAATTTGATCACATTATCAATTTGCCTAAATTATTCAAACAAAATAAGCTCTCCATACTTCCTATTACTCGTGGTGATTATATCATTTCTCATTTTGATGCGTATCATAAATTCGAGCCTATGTCACCCGAAGTAACAAGAATAAGCTTACCATACTACATTCAAAGTTTAGATGTAGACTCTATCACCAGTGAAGCAGTTGCTTTAAATTGTGCTTATGTGTCGGGCATAATAGCAGACTTTCTAGAAGATGAGCAACTTGTTCCAACTGTAAGTGGCAGAATGGGATCTGGTAACTTCAATTTTGAGATCAAAGATGTTCTATGCAATGACAAAAGAAACATTGAAGTACATAATTCTCAAATAGAGATAGATGCAGGATATGAGGGATTACAAAAGCTTGCACTAATTGAGGCAAAGCGAGATTTGTCGAAAGATTTTCTTGTAAGACAGCTCTACTACCCTTTCAGGACGTGGAAAGATCGTGTAAACAAAGATGTCAAACCAATTTTCCTTGTGTATTCCAATGGCATATTTCATTTATATGAATATCAATTTTCTGATCCAATGGAATATAGTTCACTGACACTTGTCAAGCAGAAAAATTATTCTGTGGAGGAAGATATGACTATTACATCTGAGGAAATCAATCAATTACTTGACAGTGTACCGATAATTGATGAGCCTGAAATATCATTTCCACAAGCAGACAGTTTTGAACGAGTAATAAATCTATGCGAATTATTAAACGAACACCCTATGACAAAAGATAATATTACAATTAATTACGCATTTGACGAAAGGCAAACAAATTATTATACCGACGCTGCTCGCTATCTTGGGTTAGTTGACAAGCAAAGGAATGATAGCATTACATTTTTCTTAACGTCAAAAGGAAAAAACATTTTAAAACTCAGCTACAAACAAAGGCAATTAGCTTTTTGTGAAGCTATATTATCACATAAGGTTTTTTCAGAAACTCTTAATTTATGGTTTAGTCAGGGAGAAATCAACAAGCATGAAATTGTTGCAATAATGAAACAGTGTAACCTATATAAAGTGAAAAGTGACGAAACATATTATCGTAGGGCTTCAACAATTAGAAGTTGGCTTGAATGGATCGTGGAATTATTATAACGAAAATACCCCTAGTGTGTCACGGTGACACACTAGGGGGCATTTTGCATTTATATATAAAATATATATTTTCCGCCATTAATTTCCGCAAAAGTATTGACAAATTGACAAAATGGTGGTATAATTAATATACAGAGGAAATTTAGAGGGCATAAAAAATCGCACCCTCTAAGGCTTATAAACTCTTGGCGGAGATTATAAGCCCAGCAACACAGATGTTCGGATCAACTGTGAGCTTTCAGAGAATGCTATCCTCGTGCTCTATTATAGCACGTTGGAAATAGATTGTCAAGGGCTTTTCACGATGTCAAACATCTGGAAAGCTCTTTTTGCTTTTAGCTGCTGATTCAACTCATCAAAAATGCAGCTTGAAAATCAAATATCGTAAGTCCTCAAATAAGATTGAGATGAGGTCAACTGATGTGAAACACAAGCACAACAAGACATCGAGTTGTCTTTAAGTCGCTTAGAGCCATGACGTTCGTTACTGTTCAATCACGCCGATCAGGCATTCTTAACATTACAGAACATGAACACGAGCCAGCCAGTAACAGTTAAGCTAACTGCAAGCCTATGTGCCGACGCCACTATGGATTAACATCAGATGATTCGCCCAAGCTCCGCCCAGTGCGTTGCTGCCCTGACAAGGTCTAAGAGCGAAACGAAACAAATGTCACAAAACATATCCTAGTTTGTTACTACAAGCTTTCATATATGCTCAGCAAGGATACTTAAGGATACTTGCTGAGGAAAGTCCACATTTTTTATATCCTGTGGATTTTCCTTTGTGAGTATCAAAAATGATTGGTGCGCCAGAAGGGACTCGAACCCCCGACCTACTGGTTCGTAGCCAGTCAC
>OGEZ01000584.1_pt1 | contig 29169 bp, 25 predicted proteins | sample 1570831 | NCBI WGS metagenome assembly OGEZ01 (sample SAMEA2582059, study PRJEB24529) | metagenome | biome: Human gut stool | place: China | collected 2011
AAATTCTCCTTCCAGTCCTTAGGGGCTCAAACCTTGGAGGAGTTAAAATTACAGGGCGTTCCTATCGTTCAGGGCTATACCATATACATGGATGAGAAATCTTGGATCGAGAATCCACAAGGTGTAACGCCTTTAGACGTGAATTTATCTATATCTCAGCCTGAGCTAGATGGGGTTATTCAAGGCGGTGTTGTGGCATGCCAAACCTATGATGAGCGTGGACACTATGTGTACTTGCCTGTGAAAGAACGCATCGCTGCTATTGTACAACGAGCTATTAAATGGTCTACATTGCGCCATATCCCTGTATCGGAGCGAAAAGTGGCCGTTATATTACATAACTATCCGCCTAAGAACTCCAACATTGGCTCTGCCGCAGGTCTTGATACACCTGAGTCGGTGCTACGGTTATTACGAGATATGAAGGCGGAAGGTTATACCATCGACACGGTGCCAGAAACAAGTGCAGACTTGATGGATGTGGTAACGTCTCATATGACGAATGACCGCTCCATGCTCACCGATGAACTGCTAGCCTCTGCAGAAGGTCGGTTAAGTAGTGATGATTACAAAGCATATTTTGCTACGCTGCCGGAAGATACGCAGACAGCAATGGTTAAATCTTGGGGCGAAGCCCCAGGGGATGTATTCGTCTACGATGATGACGTGATTATCCCAGGTTTCTCCAATGGCAATCTGTGGATTACGGTACAGCCACCCCGTGGATTTGGGGAGAATGTATCGGCCATTTATCACGATCCTTGCTTGCCTCCACCACATCAATACTTAGCGTTTTATCACTGGGTGCGCGATGTCTTTGAAGCTGATGCAGTTATCCATGTTGGTACCCATGGCTCTCTAGAATGGCTGCCCGGTAAGGGGGCTGGACTCAGCGCTAGTTGTTATCCGGAAATCGGCATTTCCAGTTTGCCAAATATTTACCCGTATTGGACAACCATTATTGGGGAAGGCATACAAGCCAAGCGGCGTAGTTCGGCTTGCTTAGTGGGGCACTTGTCGCCGCCGATGACGACAGCGGGCCTCTATGATGAGTTCGAAGAATTAGAGGCCTTACTCGATGAACATAGTCATTTTGAGCGGGAACATCCTGAAAGTGTCTCTACTCTAGGTGAAGTGATTCGAGAAAAGGCCATGGAGTGCCATCTCATCGATAAAGAACGAGGTTCTACCATGACGGTGGACGATATAATTACAGAGGTCCACGAAAAGCTGAGCGACTTGAAACATATGCAGATGCGCAATGGTTTGCACATCTTGGGGCAAGGTCCTGAAGGGGAAGCATTAGAAGAGTTTATTACTGCTATTGTAAGCACTCCTCAAGGTGAAATCGCGTCAGGCCTTACCACCATCGCAGAAGAATTAGGTTATGATTGGTCTTATATGGCGGAACATGCTGGCGAAATTCATTCAGATGGTATACGATATAGTGTTACCATAGATCGAATTTGGAATGAATTGCGTAGCTTTGTAAGGCATGTGATCAATATACCAGATTATACAGTGCCTGAACGGTTAGAACCTTTGGCGAATGCGATCGTTCGAGAGTATATTCCAAAATTAGGTGACACCAAGAACGAGCTAACCTCTATTTCAAATGCCTTACAGGGCAGATATGTAGAGCCCGGTCCAGGTGGAGCCCCCTCGAGCGGTCAAGTCGACGTACTGCCTACGGGGCGTAACTTCTATGGTTTAGATGAAAGAGCTTTACCGACGAAGATAGCCTATCAATTAGGCATAGAGTTAGCAGATCAAGTTATCGCTGATTATATTTTGAATGAACAACGGTATCCTGAGACGATTGGCATCATCCTATGGGCTACGAGCAATTCTAGAAGTCATGGTCAGTGCTTGGGTGAGTTCCTTTACTTGTTAGGAGTTCGACCTAAATGGCAATCGGGCGGTCGCGTGTCAGGTTTAGAAGTGATTCCTTTAGAGGAATTGCAGCGCCCTCGCATCGATGTGATGGGCCGTATCAGTGGCCTCATTCGAGATATGATGCCTACTGCTATCGGCTGGCTCGACAAAGCCGTTGAAATGGTGGCAGAATTAGATGAGTCGTTGGAAGACAACTACGTGAAAAAGCATATTCACGATGATGTAGACTGGCTCGTTGAGCAAGGTGAGGACCCTCTATTGGCTACTAAAAAGGCTAGACTCCGCATCTTTGGCGATCCGCCCCAAGCTTATGGCACGGGTGTAGGTGCCTTGATTGAAGGCAAAAACTGGGAGTCTTTACAAGATATTGCTCAAGTTTATAGCCAGTGGAGTAGCTTTCACCTGCACAAGGACATTCCTCAGGACATGAGGCTATTCCAACGTCGATTAACCACGATGGATGTGACCATTAAGAACGAAGATAATCGAGAAACCCATATTATGAGTGCTGATGATTATTATAGTTATCACGGTGGTCTCATTGCGGCGGTGCGCACCGCAAAGGGCAGTGCGCCGCGCGCCTATGTGGGGGATAGCTCAGACCGCAGTCGTGTTGTGATGAGGCCCTTAGGTGACGAAATTCGCCGCGTCGTGCAAGGGGAAACGCAGAACCCTAAATTTATTCAAGCCATGATGAAACATGGCTACAAAGGGGCATCGGATATGTCGAATGTCGTATCCCATACCTTTGGTTGGGATGCTACGAGTGATGTCGTACCAGACTGGGTCTATGAAGGGTATGCTAATAAGTATGCTTTAGACAAGACGGTACAAGACTGGATGCGCAATGTAAATCCTTGGGCCTTACAGCGCATTACAGAAACCTTGCTAGAGGCTTCTCAACGTGGCTATTGGAATGCATCGCCTGAAATATTACAGGATTTGCAATCATTATTTATTTCCATGGAAGGGGTTATAGAAGGTCGTTAGTATGAAGCATAGAATATCTATTATATGTACCATAGTAATGATGGTACTTCTAGTGGTCGGTTGTGGTCCTACGCAGACGGGGACTACGGGCACGACACATCAGGTTACTGATGGCATTGGTGTAACTGTTACGGTGCCTAGTGAGCCGAAGCGCATCGTCCCTATTGCTGCCAGTACAGAGGATATAGTGTTATCCTTAGTTGATCCGAGCCGAGTGGCAGCCGTTGGTACCGTGCCTAACAATGTGCCTGACGAGTCTGCCAAGGTGGGGACGCATGTGAAAGCAACTGCTGAATCCATGCTTTCAGTACAACCTGATTTAGTATTAGTTCCAAACTGGATGTCTCCAGATGCAATTGGGGAAATGCGGAATATGCAGATTCCCGTTTACGTCTATAAGACTCCGACTACGGTAGAAGAAGCAAAAGCAGTTATCCATGAAATTGCAGGACTCTTACACGCTTCGGATGAAAAGATGATTGCTAGCATGGATGCAGATTTGAAAACTGTCGAAGAGTTAGCAAATAAACATACCGGTGAACGCCCTGTAGTAGCATTTTATACGCAATTTGGTTTAACCGGTGGCAAAGGGTCAACCTTTGATGATATGACTAAATATCTGAAGGTTACCAATGCGGCCGCCCAATTAGGCTTGGGGCCTTTTGATAATGGGACGCGAGAGGATTTAATTAAAGCGAATCCAGACATTATCATCATCCCATCGGTGGCCTATACTTCGGATGGTACTACGCCAGCAACGGCAGAACAGCTCTATTCTGACCCTGCTTTGCAAGGGGTTAAGGCCATCGCCAATCGTCGTGTGTTCCTCGTAGATTCCTCGCAGGTCATGAGTTATTCTCAATTTATGACTCGTGCAATGGTTTCTATGGCACAAAATATATATAACAAATGATTTAGTGTGTGTGGAGGTTTTTATGAAAGTATCAAGAATGCAACGATTATCCATGTACGTAGGGTTAGCTCTCGTATTTGGTAGCACATTGAGTGCACCTAGTGTATTAGCTGTTGATGCTGGTGATGCGAAAGAAGCGCATACCATTGTTGTTACGGCGACTCGTAGTGAACAACAGCTTTCAGAAGTGCCAGCTAGTGTAGGCGTAGTAACAGGCGACGATATTCGTGAGCGCCATGCTACGAATATGAACGAAGCCTTGAACATCGTACCGGGCGTAGATATTAATACGTATGGTGGTGGCGTAGGTTACACGAACTCCAATGCATTCCGCATCAATGGGTCTGACCAAGTATTGTATTTGGTAGACGGCATCAATATGGGCGCAGCAGGTGTGAATCCGCCGATGACTATTTTGAAAGATATGTCTAGCATTGATCGCATTGAAGTCCAACGTGGTGCAGGTTCTACATTGTATGGTTCCGGCGCCATCGGTGGTGTAGTAAATGTAATCACTGCAAAACCTGAGCAAGGTGTACAAACTAAGCTTCGCGTGATGGGTGGCAGCAATGATTTAGAGCAATACGCAATTACCAACGAAGGTAGCCAAAATGATTGGTATTGGCGTGTAGGCGTACAAAAAGATATTATTGGTTCCTATAAAGATGGTCATGGCGTGCGCGTTCCGCAACATGGCAATAGCCACACTGCATCTTTCATGGTGGGCAATAAAATCAATGATAAGAACGATGTAAAAATATCTTACGATACATATCGTGGTGATGTAATGTACTCCGACCATTTGGGTGCCCTCAACCATATTCGTTATGGTAATGAAGCGAATGATTCCTTACGCGCGATTTGGAAGAACAAAATCAGCAATCGTTGGAGCCATCAATTATACTTGATGAACAATCATTATAAAACAACATACGATGGGTACTTAACAGATGTGAAGACTCGTGGTATTGGCGATCAAGTTACGTATAAAGCAAAAGACCATACTGTAGTAGGCGGCTTTGACTGGAGACAAGATAAGGTGCTTAATATGGGCGGCGTGAAGCTTACGAACACATCATACTTCATTCAAGATGAATGGAAATTTGCTCCTAAGTGGACTGTAACACCTGGTATCCGCGTTGACCATCATTCCTCCTTCGGTACGCATACATCTCCATCCATCAGCCTTGGCTATGATGTAAATGAGAAGACAAATGTGTATGCTGCGTATAAAGAGTACTTCTTGGCACCTACACCATACCAATTATTTGATGGTTTCAATGGCAACCGCAATTTGAAACCGGAAACAGGTCATGAATTTGATTTAGGTGTACACCACAAATTCGGTAAAACATGGAATAGTAATCTTAGTTTCTTCAGCCGTAGTACGAAGGATAAAATCGGTTGGGTTATGACAGATCCAGCAAATTTTACAGGCCAATATCGCAATTTTGACACTGAAAAAGCTCGTGGCATCAATGCTGATGTGCGTAAACAATTGACGAACCACTTGTCCGCACGCCTTGGCTATACGTATACTCATATTGATGCGACACCGACTCGCAAAGCAAATCGCGATGGGTATGTGCCAAAACATGCTGTTAACGCAGGCCTTGATTACAATGATGCTAAATGGGATGCTCATTTGGATATCCGCGGTATCATTAATCGTCCTGGCCCTGCAGATAATGTATTCCCACGTAAAACGTACTGGTTGGCGGATATCAGCGCTAACTATCGTGTACGCGAAAATGTTACTATATTTGGTCGTATCAATAATATCTTTGATACATACTATGCAGAACAATCTAGCGTTCGTTGGGGCAACCCTGGTGACTGGTGGCCAGGTCAAGGTCGCAACTTCCGTCTAGGTGTAGAAGTGACTATCTAATAGATATAACTACTGCAATGGCTAATAGATATAACTGCTGTAATCGTTCGATTATAAAGCTATACTAATAATTGACAATTACATCATAGTTATTTGTATAGCTTCAAAATGTAATCTATATCATGGTGAAAGAGCCTCTTATGGGGCTCTTTCATTTTTATTATAATTTTTGATGATATATTGAGACCGCACTAAGCACCATGAGAGTTATTTTCAATAACCGATAAATTAGGTATAGGTAAATAAGTATATGTTATAAAACTATAGATTTTCTATAGTAAAAGCTCTATAATATTATGTATCTATCTATAGGTATTCATAGTTTATGTTTTGTGATGTACACATATATTTGCTTGTATAGTAAATGTTTTGTTACTTTCACAGTTATCAAAACCTTCCCATGGAGAAGGTTGATTTTTAGAGGAGTTGGATCGAAATGAAACAACCAGAATTATCGCCGTATATGATGGCTCGCAAGCCGTCTGGCATTCGCCTAGGACAAATTAAATTCTTGGAACGTAAGAACCCACCTATCTTGGTGAATGGTTCTATTGGCAATGTAATGCGTCCTATGCATCCCGCCATGCAGCGTAGGTTGTTTGATTTGGGTGGTGTTAATAGTCCGTTCCACAATGGCATTGTGCCATACGTACCAACTACGGGCACTGATGAATGCCGTGAAGCATTTCTACATATTTTGCGCAGCCAAGGTTTTGATACAACAGGCCTCGATGTACTCGTAACAGACGGTGCATCCATGGCGATGGAAATCATCATGCTCGGCGTATGTGGTGGTGCAGGCGAAGAGGAACGCCCTCTCTTGATGTTTAACCCTTCTTATACAAACTATGATGCAGTAGGTCTTCGCATAGGCCGTAAAACGGTTACTGTAGAGCGGGAGCTTAATGAAAATGGTGAGTTTGAATTGCCGTCCGTAGAGACTGTAGAGAAGCGCATTATCGACACAAAACCTGGTGCGTTGCTCATCATTCCTTATGACAATCCGACTGGTCAATTGTTTAGCAAAGAAACGCTCATTGAATATACAAAATTGTGCGTTAAACATAATTTGTGGATTATCTCTGACGAAGCGTACCGCGAATTGGCTTATGAAAAGGGGAAAGAAACATCTAGTATTTGGGCTTTAACCGATAAAGATGTGCCTGGCATCGAAGGCCGCCGTATTAGCCTTGAAACAGCTAGTAAGGTTTGGAATGCGTGTGGCCTTCGCATTGGAGCTATCATTACGGATAATAAATTATGCTATGAAAAATCTGTTGCGGAATATACGGCAAACCTTAGCGCTAACACCTTGGGCCAATATATCTTTGGCGCTTTGAAGCATGAGTCCTATGCGCAGTTGCACAACTGGTATGAGCAACAACGCGACTACTATCGTCAAATGATCTTTGAGCTCCATAAAGGGTTTAAAGAGGTAGAACCGGATTTTATCGTGTCTCGCCCTGAAGCATCTATTTACTTTGTAATCGACGTGAGAAAGGTGGCAAAACCTGGCTTTGACGGTGTAGAGTTCGCGTCCTGGTGCGCCGAACACGGTGCAGTGAGCCTTGATGATGGTAAGGAATATACACTCCTCATGGCGCCGCTCAATGGTTTCTATAGCGGTAAAAATGGTGATAATAACCCTGGTAAAACACAATTGCGCGTGTCGTTCTGTGAAAATCCAGAACTATTGCGCTTGGCTCCTGAGTTATTATCTAAACTATTCAGAGCTTATGAAGCACAACGAAATGTATAAACGTAAAGAGTGCCATTCCCAAAGGGAGGCACTCTTTTTGCATTGTAAGTTATCATTATGAGTCATATAGATACTATGTATGGTATAGTATTACATAAAAAAGAGCTATAATATTCAAAATTATAGCTCTTTTCGTTTTTCCCTAGATATGGTAAGTAGGGAAGGGCTTTTATTTACTTTCTTCATCATGATGCGGTCCCTTAGTACGTATTTCGACTGCCAGTTGCTCGCTAGGTATGGAGCTTTCTTCAGTTGCTGGATATGAAGTGTCTTCTAAGATAACCGTTTCTAATAATTTGTCAATTTCATCAGACTGGATGGATACTTCTTTGTTGTACCATTCGCCAAATTCGCGAATAACTTCTTCGTTGCGACGGAAATAGGTATATTGGTCGATTTTACGCGATTCTACAAGTTCAGCATTTTCTAAAATGCTCATAAATGTAGAAATAGAAGATTGAGATACACCGCAGCGCTTTTGTATACTCTTAACGCTTACACTATATGGAAAGTCGATAAGCGTATTAGCATGTACTTGTACACCGAATTCTTTCTCTGGGTGTTTTAGCCACAATATAATATCTAACCGATGCGGATTGGATAATGCTTTCAAGATTTTTAACGGGTCCATAGGGCCTCCTCTTAATTAAAAAATAACGAGTTCCCAACCTTGACCGTGGACTTGCATTATGCGGTCGTATTATACGCGTCTTGCTCCGTATAGGGTTTTTGCTACCTTTATCATACGCTACTTTTCTTGTGAAAGCTAGACTTACTTATAAATTTCACGAATTGATGAATTTTATTGCACTCATCTAGAAGGGAAAGTATACATTAGTATTAATATATAATGAGTATATATACAACCTGTAGAGACTTTTATAATATATTTCTGAAAAATATAGAATATATTCATCTTTCTGTGATAATTTTTAAAGGTATTTTGGTTCTAAATAGAGAAATATATATACTATATGAACTTATGTAAGTCTAAGCTTTCATTTAAAGGAGCTGAGTATATGGCAATTGATCGCAATGAAACATTTGATGTTATCGTTGTTGGCGCAGGGCCAGCGGGTTCTGCGGCAGCATTACGCTTAGCGGAGCAGAGGGTAAAAGTTTTACTTATCGAACGTGGAACCGCACCAGGTGCTAAAAATATGATGGGTGGACGCATCTATACACATTCTTTGGAGCGTCTTGTACCGGACTTTAGAGACCGTGCGCCGTTGGAACGAAAGGTAACAAAAGAGCGCATTTCTATTGGTACAGGTAATGAAATGACCACCATCGAGTATAGTTACGAAGATGGTGAACCTAATGAAGAATCCTACGTAGTATTGCGTGCTAAATTTGATAAATGGCTAGCAGAAGAGGCAGAGAAAAAAGGGGCTCTCCTCGTATCTAATGTACAGGTAACAGAGCTTATTACCGAAGGTGAAGGTAAACATCGCCGCGTAATAGGGGTTCGCTGTCACGATGACGAAGTATATGCAAAACTAGTTGTCATCGCAGAAGGTTCTAATACATTATTATTGGAACAGGCTGGTCTTACAGGCCCTACAGATCCAAGAACAATGGCTGTAGGGGTAAAAGAGGTATATAAACTCAAAAAAGAGGATCTTGAAAATCGCCTTATGCTATCTGGCGATGAGGGGATGGCATGGCTTATATTGGGCGATATGACCGATGGCCTATTAGGTGGTGGCTTTATTTATACGAATAAAGACAGCCTTTCCGTAGGTATGGTTGTAGGCCTTGAAGATATCGGTAAAGCTACTAAATCGGTAGATGATATGCTGTTAGCTTTCACAAACCATCCAAGAATCGCACCACTATTAAAAAATGGTCAATTGAAGGAACATAGTGCGCATCTCGTGCCAGAAGGCGGATTTAAAGCGCTGCCTAAGTTGGGTGGTAATGGGTATGTTATCGTCGGTGATGCAGCGCGCATGTGTATGAACTTGGGGTATACCATTCGTGGGATGGACCTCGCCATCGAATCTGGCATGTGTGCAGCGGATGCAGTTAACGTAGCCTTGCGCGATGAAAACATGGAGCGCGTTGCTAAATTGTATGAACGTCAAATCAAGAATTCTTGGCTATATAAGGACATGAAGCTTTATAAAAATATGCCTGCCTTCCTCGCATCCAACCCTCGCATATTCAAAGAGTATCCAGCTCTTGTGAATAATGTGATGCGCGATGTATTCACTGTAAACGGTGATGGGGCAGTGCCAATGATGAAAAAATTGATGAGTAGTGTAAGTGATGTAGGTTTAGTTACCTTGATTCGTGATGCTTGGAAAGGGGTGCGTTCCCTATGAAATTAGAAGAGCGCTTGGGCGCCAATAAATACTATGTAGATGAAACGTCTCCTCATATCATTGTGGATGGCGCTGGCTTTGGTCTGGAAGAGAAGATGAAACTCGTGAATGGCTGTCCTGCTGGTTTATATACATTACAAGAGAATGGCGATTTAGCCTTTGATTTCGCTGGTTGCCTTGAATGCGGTACCTGCCGTGTTCTCTGTGGCGAAACCATCGTAAAAACTTGGAAATATCCGCGTAACGCTAAGGGCGTAGAATTTAGACAGGGGTGAATGTATGGAGTTATTAGTATGTATCAAACAGGTTCCAGATACATCTGAGATTAAGCTGGATCCGGAAACGAATAATCTCATCCGCACAGGTCTGCCTAGTATTGTAAACCCTTATGATATGCATGCGTTAGAGGCGGCTCTTGCGGTAAAAGACCAATATGAAGGTAGCCGTGTTACTGTTGTTACTATGGGTCCTCCACAAGCCGAGGCGGCACTGCGCGAGTGTTTATCCCTCGGTGCAGATGATGCGGTGCTCATTACAGACCGTGCTTTTGGCGGTGCTGATACATTAGCGACAAGCTATACAATTGCTTCTGCCATTCGTCATATTCAACGTACCATGAATCGTGAATTCCAAATCATTTTCTGTGGCAAGCAGGCTATCGATGGTGATACGGCTCAGGTAGGGCCTCAAATTGCGGAGGAACTAGGTATGGCGCAAGCTACCTATGCTTGTGAATTATCCGTAGATCAAGCAGCCCAAAAAGCGATTGTAAAACGAGAACATGAAAATGGTTATGAAATTGTGGAAGTTCCATTACCTTTATTGGTAACGGCTACGGCTGAACTCAATGAGCCGCGCCAACCAGGTCTTTGGAGCTCGATTTACGCTAAACGGTATACGATTACACATATTACATTGCGAGATATGCCGCATATTGATGAAAGCCGTATTGGTCTCAATGGCTCTCCTACACGTGTGCGCAAGGTATACCAACCACCGCTTCGAGGCAAGGTAGAAATGCTTTCATCCGTAGACGAAGGGGCTAAGAAAATTCTTGAATTAGCTTATAATATCAAGCCAGAAAAGTTTTCTCATCTATTAGTGCCTAGCGAAGAACTGGTTGAAGAGCCTGTAGATACCAATGATGAAGGCGTAGATGTAAAAGATCCTGTGCAGCGGGCTGCCTCTGTTGAAAGTGTATCCTCCAGTGAGTTTAAAGTTTTAGCAGCTGTTAAAGGTGAGGAAGGTTCCAAAGGAGGTGATCGATAATGGGAGTGACAAATTTTGATGAATATAGAGACGTCTTTGTCGTAGCGGATACCATCGATGACGTAGTGCATCCGGTTACGTACGAACTTATCGGTCAAGCTCGCCGTATCGCCAAGGAATTGGGCCAACTCGTTCAAGTCATGCTGCTTGGTGAGAACGTTCAATCTGAGGCGGAGGAACTTGTGGCACATGGTGCCGATATTGTTCACGTTTTTGAAAGCCCTCTTTTGAAATACTATACAACAGACGGCTATACAAAGGTTTTGACGGACTTCTTTGAAGACCATAAGCCTAATATTCTTTTGATTGGTGCAACAAATAATGGTCGTGACCTAGCACCTCGTATGTCTGGTCGCATGAAAAACGGCGTCGTAGCTGACTGTACTATTTTGACAGTAGATACTGAGGAAGGCCTTGTAGAATGGACACGCCCTGCCTTGGGGGGGAATATTTTAGCTGAAATTATTTCCCCAAATCATCGCCCACAAATGGGTTCTGTCCGTCCTAATGTATTTAAAAAGCCTGAACGCATTGCAGATAGTTGGGGACGCATTCAAATTGAACCATTCGACCTTAAACCTGAAGATATTCGCATGAAGCGTCTTGACTTCATTCCGTTCAGCAAAGCTGGGTACAACATTCAAGAAGCGGATATCATCGTGGCCGGTGGTCGTGGCATGGGGTCCAAAGAAAACTTTGATAAGCTTTACGAACTTGCTGATGCTATCGGCGGCGTTGTAGGTGCTACACGTCCTCTCGTTGAAAAAGGTTGGATTGAATTGCCATACCAAGTAGGCCAAACAGGGAAAACTGTAAGTCCTAAACTATACTTGGCATTCGGTATCTCCGGTGCTATTCAACACGTGAGCGGTATCTCTGGTGCTGACACAATCGTGGCTATCAACAATGATCCAAATGCAGAAATCTTCCAACACGCTAACTATGGGATAGTGGGGGATTGCATGGAAGTTTTAAATGATATGTTGGCGCATTTGAAATAAAAGACGTAGTATTTGAGCTCTACTTATCAGACTAAATAAGACATAGGGATACCTATCCTCAGCCTTCATGGGTACGCGTGGCGCCCAAGGCGGCTTCGAATAGGTATCCCTATTTGGCTTACTGCTGTTGTAGAGCTCAAATATTAGTGTATTATAAACAACTGCGCCGACATATTATTTATATAGAGGGAAAGTCGCTTCCAGAACGGTAATCCTTTTTCATTTCTATGCGTTTTACCTTCAAATGCGTCAATATGTCATTTTGGGGAGTAGGAGAGCGTGGTACGCGTATCGCCCTAGAGTCCATTACATATTAAAGTGGTATAATTAGGGTATAGATATAGTTCGGATTGATAAGGAGGTTCTTATGGCTCGTAATGTTTTTGTTACTGGTGCAACGTCTGGTATTGGTCTTTGTATTGCTGAGGCGTATGCAAAGTATGGCGATAATGTTTTGATTTCTGGCCGTCGTGCTGAGGTGTTGGCTGAGGTGCAGGCTCGTTTATCTAAGGAATATGGCGTGCGCGTTGAGACTTTGGTTCTTGATGTGCGTAGTCACGAGGATGTGGAAAGTAAGGTTCCAGAAGCAATTGAGGCTTTTGGCGGCGTTGATGTCCTCGTAAATAACGCAGGTCTTGCGCAAGGCTTAGATCCTTTCCAAGATAGTACTGTCGATGATGCGGTGACTATGATTGATACGAATGTGAAAGGTCTTTTATATGTAACAAAAGCCGTACTACCTTATATGATTGATAAAAATGCAGGTCATATTGTGAATATGGGCTCTACTGCTGGTATTTATGCATATCCCGGTGGTGCTGTTTACTGTGCTACAAAGGCAGCAGTTAAGATGTTGAGCGATGGTATTCGCATGGATACGATTGCAACAGATATTAAGGTTACAACCATTCAACCGGGCATCGTAGAGACTCCATTTAGTGAAGTTCGCTTTCACGGTGATGCGGAAAGAGCTAAAGCCGTCTATGCAGGCATCGATGCCATCCAACCTGAGGATGTGGCGGACGTTGTGCTATACGTAACAAACCAACCTAAACGTTTGCAAATTTCTGATGTTACCATTATGGCTAATCAACAAGCAGCTGGGTTTATGGTGCATAAGAAATAAGACATCCTATGATTTAATGTGAAAGCTGAGTAAAGGTCTCGTATGTTAACTAAGGAGGCAAAGCAAGTGCAATAAAGCCGGATACTCTTATTTATAAAGGAAAGGCATAAAAAATGAAAAAATATATCGTTATTACAGGAGCAAGTTCAGGCATAGGAGCAGCTACGGCAAAAGCTTTTGCACGTCGTGGAGAAAATTTAATCGTTATTGCACGAAGAGCAGAACTATTAGAGAATTTGAAAGATGAGATTGCTAATAATTCACCTGATACAGATGTTATTGTAAAACCTTGTGATCTTTCGCGTAGCGAAAATGTTTTAGCACTTTGGGATGACCTTAAAAGCTATGAGTTAAAGGCACTTATTAATAATGCAGGCTTTGGCGATTTTGGATTTATGGGCGATCATGATATTCAAAAAATGGTAAAAATGATAGATTTAAATGTAACTGCACTTGCAATACTTTCCAGTTTATTCGTGCGAGATTATAAATGTAAACAAACACAGTTGATAAATGTGTCCTCCGTGGGCGGCTATTTTTTAGCACCAGGCGTAGTACCATATTGTGGAACGAAATTTTTTGTAAGTGCTTTCACAGAGGGCTTGTATCATGAACTTGCACAGGATGTGGATGCTAAAATGCAGGCTAAAATCTTAGCGCCTGCTGCTACTAAAAGCGAGTTCTGCGATGTAGCTTCAGGTAAAAGCGGATTTGATTACGATGCTTCATTTGAAAAGTATCATAGCAGTGAACAGACTGCAGACTTTTTGCTTACCCTTTATGATAGCGATGCATGTGTTGGCGAGGTGGATTTAACTAGCTTTGAGTTTAAGCTCAGCGGGCCAAAATTTAATTACCTAGCTGCTGCCAAATAGTAGATAGGGATGGATTATATATAGACATAGATACTTCTTGTTAGCGCCTTACTATCCATTTTGAATATATGTTTGTATAGTAGCTAATATAGGACTCAAGGTTTTATATAGAAAATAACTACTTGAAATCCCCTATCATTTAGGGTATAATTATAAAATAAGTTTTGATAAAGAATATTTTGTAAAATATATTTATGTTTTATAATATTCTTAATACATGTGTTGTGTTTGTACAGATGGATATGTAAAAGAGCGGAGATTATAATCATGTTGAAGAAATTTGTATTGATGGCTGTTGCTTGTGCTTGTGTAGGTTCTTATACTGTTGCGGGTGCTCAAGGTACTGTTGATGTAAAACCAAATCAACCTAAATCTGTGGTAGCTGAACAAGAAGCGCCAATGGTTGGCATGCCAAGCCCGTTTCATGAGTTTTCTACTGTAGATGAAGCGGCTAAATATATGAATATTACACCTCAAATGCCTAAGGTATTGCCTGTAGGTTATAACATTGAATCTGTAAGTACTATTGATAAGGATGTATTGCAAGTGGTTTATGTTTACCAAGCTGGTGAAGATGCTACTCGTAATCAGGCTGCAGGCAAACGTATCGTGTATCGCGTATCTAATGAAATAAAAGAAGATATTAGCGGCGATTATAGCGATTTTCGTGTAACAGCTAATGAAAAAGTAAACGGCACAAAGGTTATTTTTAAAGGTGGCAATAAAATGGTATATCTCATAGGTTGGACCAAAGACGGACAAACCCATGGGATGTACTTCGAACGGCCTGTAACTCGTGACATGGCTAAAGCCATCGTTGCTAATACAGTTGCACCAAATTTACATACAAAATAATATATAAAAGCCCAGGTCTAGTGGAATAGGCATGCGAGCTGTGGTGAAGCACTCGCATGGACACTGTAAGGGTTTTATATGGAACGGCTCCTCATATGAGGGGCCGTTTTTGTTGCTATGCAAAACTTTCATAATGATAATCGTTCTTAAGTACATATACATATATACAATGTCTTGATATAATAAAATAGGATTATTTTTATTAAAGAAGGCAGGTGATGTGTTGTATCGATTAATACTACAGCGTTTAGCGAGTATTGTAGGTATTTTATTGGTGGTTACTATCGGTACATTTGTATTGATAAAATTATCTCCTATCGACCCCGTGTCGATGAAGTTTAATCTTGTAGGGGCTACACCAGATCCAGTTGTGGTTGCACAGATACGAGAGCAGTTAGGGCTCAATGATCCTTGGTGGCGGCAATACTTACGTTGGTTAGGTCAAATTGTACAAGGGGACTTTGGTGAGTCCATTCTGTATGCTTTACCAGTAGCGACCATTCTTGGTGGCGCCTTGCCTAATACCTTGGGGTTAGTATCCTTAGCTCTTGTTATGGGGATAGTGGTGACCATACCACTCGGTATGTTATCTGCAAAGTATCAAGACTCATGGATTGATCATGGGGTTCGTCTCGTTACATTCCTAGCATTAGCAATCCCTGGGTTCTGGGTCGGTTTATTATTACTGTACTTATTCGGTGTTAAATTACAGCTAGTGTCGGTAACGAATACCAATGGCTTTTCTGCCTATGTATTGCCCGCGGTAACCCTTGCTTTATGGATATGTGGTCTCTACATTCGTCGATTGCGCAATGCTATTTTAGAAGTGTCGCGACAGCCCTTTGTACAGGGGGCGCGAGCATTAGGATTGCCAGAATGGATGGTCTACACCCGTTACATATTCCCTCATGTGGGACTTATGTTGTTGCCTATGATGGGGGTAACTATGGGCGCTATGCTAGGTGGGTCTGCCGTTATTGAAATGGTATTCGCCATTAAGGGCATTGGGTACATGATGGTGCAAGGGATTACAGCTCGTGATTATGTATTGATGCAAGGCTATATTATTTGGATTACTATGGTGTTCATCGTGATTAATATTATCATCGATGTATTGAGCATTTGGCTAAATCCAAAACGAAGAGCCGCTATAAAAGGAGGCTCCTATGAATAGACGAAAGCCTTACACTTTATATGCTATGTTTGTATTAGCAGCTCTATGGATTGTATTTTTCCTATGTGCTCCTTATATAGCACCATTCGATCCGGAGACGACTAGTGTTGCAGACCGCTTACAAGACATAAGCAGTACTCATTTATTAGGTACTGACCAGTTAGGGCGAGATGTTTGGTCTCGGATTCTCTATGGCGGTAAAGCTTCGTTAGGCATTGCTTTTACCATTATCGGTATTAGTGGTGCTATTGGTATCGTTATTGGCGGATTGGCAGGATTCTCTACACCTAGCATTGACCGTTGGTTATCTCGCTTGATTGATTTGGTACTAGGGTTCCCGAACATGGTGATTGCCATTGCTTTCATCGGTATTATGGGACCTAGCATAACGAATGTAATCATTTCCTTGTGCATTACGAAATGGGCGGAATATGCCCGTATCACTAGAGGCCTCGTACAGATTGAACGCCACGCGGAGTATATTACCTTTGCTCGTATGTCAGGTGCTTCAAATCTACGAATTCTGTGGCGCTATATTCTGCCGAATGTATTGCCACCGTTGGTGATCGTTATTATTCAACATCTTGGGGATGTCATCATTTTGGTAGCCAGTTTCTCGCTCATAGGTATCGGTGTGCAACCGCCGGATCCGGAGTGGGGCGCTATCTTGTTGAGCTCCCGAGATTTTCTACAAACGGCGCCGTGGCTGCTAATTTACCCGGGGCTCGCTATTTTTATTACTGTTGTTTTATTTAACTATATTGGTGATGCGTTGCGCGATGCCCTCGATGTATCTCGTTAACCGTGCTGTGTATAGATTTTTTATGGTGAAAGCCTCGACGAGGCAATGTATTTTAAAGGAGATATTATGAAACGTTGGTTACTAGCGTGTCTAACTATGCTGTGCATGGTAGCTCTCTTGGTTGGTTGCGGTAGCGATACGGCTAAAGACGGCAAACAAGGGAAGCATATGAATGTTGGTTTGTATTGGTTTGGTGAAACATTAGATCCAACTCACGAATGGGATGCGTGGACATTGACTCGTATCGGTGCAGGTGAAAACTTAGCCGTTGTAACACCGGATATGAAATTTGCCCCACAATTGGCAGATTCTTGGGAAAATGTGGACCCTACAACTTGGAAATTCCACATCCGTGAAAATGTAAAATTCCATAATGGTACGCCTATGACTCCACAAAAGGTTAAAGAGTCTATCGAGTACACAATGAAACAAAGTGCTCGTTCCGCGAAAGCTGTTAAAATCGAGTCCATCACAGTAGATGGTCAAAACTTGATTATTAAAACTACAGAACCTAATGGTTCCTTGTTATCTAGCTTAACTGAACCAGCGTTCGTTATCATGGACACTGCAGATCTTAAAGACGTAGCATCTAAACCAGTTCTCACAGGTCCTTATAAAATCACTGCTTTCACAAAAGGTGAAACAATCGAACTCGCAGCCTTCGCAGATTACTGGGGTGGCAAACCAGGTCTTGATACTGTAACAGTAAAAGACATCGAAGACAATAATAAACGCGCTATGGCGTTGCAATCTAAAGACGTAGACGTAATTCAAAAAGTGGACTCTGCTAACCGCAGCTTGTTCAAAGATGGCTTCAACATTCAAGACGTTGCAGGCGTTCGTGTACTCATGTTGAAATTGAACCATACTGAAGTTTCTCCATTGCATGATAAAGCTGTACGTTCCGCTATTGCTCATATTATTAACTATGATTCTATGGCGAAAATCATTGGTAATAGTACGACTCCAGGTGCGGCTCCATTCCCACCATCTGCTAATTTAGGTTATGATTCTATCGCTAATAAACCGATGACAGATGTAGCAAAAGCCGATCAAATCTTGACTCAAGCAGGCTATGCTAAAAATGCAAACGGTATCTATGCTAAAGATGGTAAAGAATTGGCTCTAACTCTTGCTATTTGGGGTAAAGACACAAGCTTGTACGAAGAAATTCAACAAGAATTGAAACAAGCTGGCATTGCAGTAACTCTTAAAAAATTACAAAGCCCTGGTGATGTAGATACACTTGGTACAGATGGCTTTGATATGGTAGAACGTGCTGTGGTTACTATGTCTACAAATGATCCATACTGGTACCTCAGTTTGTTCTACAAAACTGGTGCTAAAGCAAACGTTGGTGCTTACTCCAACCCTCAAGTAGACGCATTAATCGATCAATTGTCCGTAACATTTGACCAAAATGCACGTGCTAACGAAGCTAAACAAGCGCAACAATTGCTAGTTGATGACGTAGTAGATATTTATTTGTTGTATCCAAGTGCAACAGTTGTATCCACTACAAAAGTTAAAAATGTACCGGTACATCCAATCGATTACTACTTATTAACAAAGGATTCTACTATTGAATAAATCTGATTGTATCGTATTTGATAAGGTTACAATTTCATATGGTGCGGAGCAAGCGGTACGGAATGTATCCTTCTCCGTGCCCAATGGTGATGTCTTTGCCATCGTTGGTGAAAGCGGCTCTGGTAAATCTACGTTAGTTCGTGCCGCCTTTGGTATGTTGAAACAAGCTAACATTAACGGCCAAATTTTGCTAAACGGTACCGATGTTTCCACATTGAGTGATGGTGATTGGCGACAATTGCGGGGCACGAAGATTTCCATGATCTTTCAAAATCCCAGCGCCTATCTAAACCCAAATCGAACCGTAGAAAATCACTTTAAGGATTTATTCCGTGCTCATGGTGAAAGCTATGATGTAAGCCGCGTTATAGATATGCTTAATCTTGTTCACTTAACTGATGGAGCGCGTATCTTGCAGTCCTATCCGTTTCAGTTGAGCGGTGGTATGCAACAACGGTTAGCAATAGCCTTGAGCCTCATCTTGAAGCCTGGTATCGTATTTGCTGACGAACCGACTAGTGCCTTAGATATGCTGGTGCAAGCCTCTGTATTGGAGCTTATGAAAGAGGTGACTCAGGCTCTTGGAGCAACGGTGATTATTGTAACCCATAATATCAAGGCGGCGGCGCGCATTGCCAACAGCATCGGTGTTATGAATAAGGGGCAACTCGTTGAAGTAGGATCCACCGAAGAGGTTATGGCCCATCCAAAGGATGAGTATACTCGTATTTTGTTAGATTCCGTAATGAAAGTGGTGTAGTATGATTCAAGTTGAGCATTTATGTAAACAATATACAAACCACCATCATACGGTTCGTGCTGTTGATGATGTATCTTTTTCTGTAGCGGAGAATGAAAGGGTAGGTATTGCTGGTGGTAGTGGTTCTGGTAAAAGTACGCTGCTTAGGCTGATTGCTATGCTAGAAAAACCTACATCTGGCATCTTGCGACTCTTTGGTGAGGAAATCCATTCCATTCAAAATCATACAGAAATATATCGCTCTATGCAGATGATGTTTCAAAATCCGCTAGCGGTCATTCCACCGCGGATGAACTTGGAAGCCTTTCTGCTTGAGCCGTATATTAACTATGGTCTTATGGACATGGCCGGAGCGAAGGAAGATATCCGCAAATGGATCCGACATGTGGACTTACCGGAAACGATTATCCGGAAATACCCTCACGAAGTCAGCGGAGGTCAGCTACAACGTGTCGTACTAGCGAGAATCATGCTGATGAAACCGAAACTGGTACTCTTTGATGAACCTACATCGGCCCTTGATGCGGTGAACCAGAAACTCGTACTCGACCTATTGCAAAAACTACATAAAGAACAACCCTTCGGTTATGTGTTTGTGAGCCATGACATCGGACTGCTACAAGCGGTCACAGATCGAATCCTGGTGATGAAAGACGGACAAATCGTGGAAAATATCGAATCAACTCGACTGAAAGAAGCAGTACACCCGTATACACAAGCACTAGTAGAAGCGAGTGTGTAAAAAGGAAAGAGCCCCTGTTTGGAACAGGGGCTCTTTAATTATCTTTCATAATTCTCCCTTACCATAAAAGAAATCATATGTTTTCTTTCAGAAAGAGAGGTCTGATTATGACAGCAGTAAAGCATGAATGGCGTAAGCACGAAAAGGAATTGTATTGTCCGAAGCAGCAGGCGGTGCAGATTACGGTGCCGAGCATGAAGTTCCTCGTGCTGGACGGCGTAGGGGATCCTAATCATGCGGCTTTTGCCGATGATATCGAGGCGTTATATTCGTTGTCCTACGGGATAAAGATGTTGCCGAAAAAGGGCGTGACGCCGGATGGATACTTTGATTACACCGTGTATCCGCTGGAGGCGCTTTGGAAGCAGATTGAGCATACGGAGCAGTTTGATAAGAATAATCTGCAATATCGGGTGATGATCAGACAACCTGATTTTGTGACATCTGACGTGTTGGAGGCGGCCATTATTAATGTGTCCAAGAAAAAAACGTTGCTTCGATTTAAGGATGTGCGGCTCGAATCGATAGAGGATGGGGATTGCGTGCAGATATTGCATGTCGGGCCTTATGATAATGAACCGAAATCGTTTGTGAAAGTAGATGAATTCTGCTCTTCTCATAGTTTGCAACGTGTTAATGACGAGTGGCATCGGGAAATATACCTGTCCGATGCGCGAAAGGTGGAGCCCGCAAAATTGAAGACGGTACTGCGCGTGCAAGTGAAAAAGGGATAGGATGAAACTGTCATATTAAACTTAATCGGATTTATGAAGGAGGCGCCTTATGGATCTGAATAGTTTTTTCTTATTATTCCCGAGCATATTTATGGTGCACGAACTTGAGGAGATTCTTTTATTTCCGAGATTTATGCGAAGGAATCCAAAATTGCAACAGCAATTCTTAGGGGCCGCGTTTACACCGTTCAGATTCAATGCTATCGTTTGTCAGGAGTTCATACTTTTGTTGATTATACTAGGCTTGAGTATATATTTTGAAAGCTACGACATTTACATCACTGTTATCATAGCGTATATATACCATGTGATTGGGCATATATTCCAAAGTATTTTCCTGCGACAGTATATCCCGGGTGTCCTCAGCGGCATTATCACAGCCGGATATTGCACATATCAGATATATGATGCGGTGTCGGCAAACTATATGCTATTAGCCTATTCGTTCCTAACACTTTTGATTATTTTCGTTAATATCGCTGTGAGCTTTAAAATGCTTCAACGGATACAATAAACGCCTGGGTAGACTGTGAAAGTAAATATTAAAAAATATATTAATAATTAAATACTTTTTTTATGTGGACTGCCCCCAAAAAGTTGAATACCATTTGGGGGCAGTTCATTTTTAGTATAATTTTTATATCATTTATATTGATTTTTTTAATAAATTGAGGGGATGTTAATAGCTATAATTATATTTATTATAATTATAAATATTACAAATAAATAATACTTATATATGAAGGAGATTTTATTAATTTGTAGAAATATATAAATAAAGATTATTTTGTAGGGAAAAGTGAATTATTATATTAGAGAAAGGAGAATAAAATTAGAAAAAATATCTAATTGACATTTATTATAATTAGTATTTATTGCCTGATTGATTCAAGTTATTAAAATACTTATCAATAGCAATAAGTAAGATTGTATTAAACCTTACTCAAAGTTGTATTGAAGGTCTAATGGGGAGATATTATGATTAAAGAATTAACTTTACCGAATTATATTTTTTCTGATGCAAAGCTTAAAAATCTTAAACGAAAAAACTTTATTTATGGACGTAATGGAACAGGAAAAAGCTCTATATCAAAAGCTATTAATGAAGAATATAAAGAAGGCTACGATGTTCGTATATTTTATGGTGGAGAGAGTTTTATTTATGAAAGTGAAAGTTTGGATGCAATAGCAGTTGGTAGTACTAATGTAGAGGTTCAGCCACAAATTGATAAAATAAAAAAAGAAATTGATGAGATAAATGCTGAACTTAATGAAGAGGAATTAGATACTTTAGGTAATAGGTGGAAAAATTCTTATAATCAATTTAAGCAGACCGATGATGCTTTAGAAAAGTTATATAAGGATGGGGCAAAAGATTTAAAGAATGACTATTCTACTATAGTAGGAACTAGTTATAATAAAAGCAACTATAAGGCTGATAAGCAACATGCATGTTTATTGGATGATTCTTCAGTAGAATTATATAAAGGTATACTCAATAAGACTAAATTAAATGAAATTAAAGAAATAAACAGTCCAAATTATAATATAATAACACTTATGCAGAGTTTAAGTAACCTTTTAAAAGAAAGTGCTGTAAAAAGTGGTGTTATAAGTTTCTCGAATCCTAAGGAGCAGGAATGGATTTGTGAAGGTGCTATGCTCCATAATTTATCAGAATCATGTACATGTTTATTTTGTGGTAATAGTATAGAACTTAAGCGGCTGGAGGCATTACAAAGTTTAATCTCGAATAAAGCAGTTAAGATTCAAGATAAAGTGGATAAACTAAAACAAACAATACAAAACGATTATGTCATTTATTTAAATGATTTAAAAATGAAGAATATAGAAGAAGAACTTTTGCCAACATTAAAATCAGAATATAGGGCTGCTAGGCTAGAGTTTTTAGATTTAATAGGTAAACATGATATATTTTTCAATAATATTATTAGTGTTTTAGATACAAAAGATCCATATTCTAGTATGGATATGCCTTTTATAGAAAAACCATTAGAATTAACAGAAAGAATTGCTGAAATTAATAAAATTATTGCAAAACATAATAAAGAAAAGGATACTCTTCATATTAAACAAGAAGAGGCCAAAAATAAACTAAAATTCAACTATATTGCTGAATATAATCAAAAACATAATTATGAAGAATTAAAAAGTGAGTATATACAAAAAAAGAAGATACATGATGAATTAGAAGCGGAAAAACAAGAAAAATGTAAAACGCTTATAGAAAAGAAAGAGAAATTAGTTAGGCTTAGAGCTAAGATTATTGATGAGTCTAGCGCGATGGAGTACATTAATAAACATTTGGAACGTTTGGGCCATAGCTCTTTTAGGCTGAAGCAAGAAGGTGACGATCGGACTTATAAACTTTATGATAGTAATGGAGTTCAGAGAGATATTAAATCTTTAAGTACTGGTGAAAAGAATATAGTAGCTTTTTTATGGTTTGTTCAAGATTTATCAAACATTACTAAGGGAGAAGGTAAAGATAAAGTTATTGTTTTAGATGATCCTATGAGTAGTAATGATGATTTCGCACAGTATTTCATAATTATGTTGATACAAGACTTGTTAAAAAATGCTAAGGCAAAACGTTACCAACTTTTTATCTTGACGCATAATATTCATTTTTATTTAAACTGTAGATATAATTGGTGGAATGGATGTAACCAAGATGACTATGATAAAAGTACGATTCATTTACGAAAGGTTAATAATAAAACAGATGTTCAATATATTGGAGAAAAAAATAATGATTTGATTAATAGTTATGACGCATTATGGGCAGAGGTGAGATGGTTATACAACCAAAATAAGCCTGAGTATATGTCAAATCCTTTAAGATGTATTATTGAGACTTTTAGTAAATTTAATAATTTGACCAATGTATATACTGAACATAAGGAATTAGAAAAATTATTAAATGTTAATTCACATGGAATTGATGATTTTAATATGGATATTATTGGAAAAAGTCGAGAAGAACTTATGGAGTTAGTTAAAGCTCTTTTTTCCTCGCATAATGCACTATCTCATTTTAATGGTTATTGGCATGATATTGAAGCTTGATATGTATAAGTTAAGGTCGTGGAAAGTATGATAGATACCCGAATTTGGAATATATTAAAATCTGGATTAGATATGTTATATCAGAATGACCAATATTTAATTCTCAGTCAAGGTGAGAACTATGTAAGTGAAAGGTCAATTACTTTTAATTTAGGCCAATATTTAAAGGCTTTTATTCAAGATGTGTATGGAGCTGAGTATAATGTTGATTGTGAATTTAATAGAGATTTAGATACGATTAAGAGAATAGGGATTGATAAGATTATTCCTGATATAATTATTCATAAGAGAGGAAGTAATGAAAATAATTTAGTTGTTATTGAAGTGAAGCCTTGGTGGAATTTAAAGGAGGATGCACTTATAGCAGATGAAGATAAACTAAAATATTTAACAAATAATAGTTATCAATATAAATATGATTATGGGCTAAGTTTGATTATTAATAAAAATAGAACAGACAGTGAAGTAAAAATATTTATTGATGGTAATACAGATAATGTTTACTATAAAATATAATTATTATGATGTAGAAAATGGCTCCTCATGTAAGGAGCCATTTAACATATTTATATATTAAATTATGCAATTTCCGCTTTCAAATCGATAACGTGTTTACATGCCGTGCATCCCGGGCAGTCGCAGAATTCAGCGCCTTTTGCCTTAATGTCTTTAGCGTGTTGTAATAGATTAGCTGCGCCTTCTGCACCAAGAATTTGTGTACCAAGTTCAGAGCCTGCAAAGCCGATTGTTTCGTCGATGAGTGCAATGTTTTGCTCCGCAACGGATACGAGTTGTTTTGTAAGTGCTTCTTGTTCAGGTTTGCCTTCTGCATTGATCCAAGATTGAGCGAATTCTTTTAATGTTGGATTGCTTGTAGGTGCATCTAATAAAGCTTGAACGAGTTCTTTTAATTGTGTATGTGTCATGATAGTCTCCTTTATATAACTACTAACTATAGCTTTGGAATAGTGCATTTAGTATCGTATGAGCATCTGTTCCTTTTCTTGAGTTCATTATAGCACCTACCATAATTTTGAATAGTAGAATGATTTGCGATAGATACTATCAAATGTGATAGATTTGTGATGATTACTGAGAAAATTTTTTGATATAATTTAATAATAAAAGCCGAATACCAAAAATTGGCGCAATGTAGCTGTATTGAAAACATAGTTTTATTGATTTTGTAAAAGCTAGAATCAGATAGTTATAAACAAATTGGAATTTGTAAGTGAGGTGAGTTTCTTTGAAAGCGTATATTAGGCGTTTAGAAACAGAGTTTTCCTTGATAGAAAATGGCTTCAAAGAGGAAGAAAGACGAGCCTTGGTCGATTATAAATCTAATGATACTGAATATATCAAGGAGTTAGCATTTTTAGCCTATAAATCTGATATCTATCAAGTAAGAATGTACGGTGTATTTCTTTTTGGATACTTATCAGATCAAAAAGATATTTTGGTATTTATGAGAGATGAAGTGTCTGAAGATGATAATTGGAGAGTTCAGGAAGTATTAGCAAAGGCATTTGATGAATTTTGCAGAAAGACAGGGTATGAAAAAGCTCTTCCAATTATTGATGAATGGTTAGATAATCATAATCCAAATACGAGGAGAGCCGTTACAGAGGGATTAAGAATATGGACAAGTAGGCCATATTTCAAAGACAACCCTAATGAAGCTATTAGACGAATTGCTGCACTAAAAGAAGATACCAGTGAATATGTCAGAAAATCGGTAGGCAATGCTTTAAGGGATATTAGCAAAAAATTTCCTGAATTAATTAGAGCTGAACTCAATAATTGGAAATTAGACAGCAAAGAAATAAATCAAGTGTGCAAATTGGCGAGTAAATTTATTAGCTGACAAATTTAAGTTTATCTGATTAATGTAATTGTAAACTATGGAGGTAGTAATGAATAAGATCACTTGCATATGCTTAGGCGTTAGAGACATGGAACGATCAATAAAGTTTTATAGAGATGGTTTGGGATATAAGACTGACTGTAAAGAAAATAATCCGCCAGTAATATTTTTCAATACAGCAGGGACAAAATTTGAACTATTTCCTTTGGAACAATTAGCAAAAGATATTGATGAAAGCAATCCTCCAACGGGAAATGGATTTGCTGGAATTACATTAGCTTACAATGTTGAGCATAAAGAAGATGTTGATAGTGTCATTGAATTAGTACGAAATGCTGGGGGAAGAATTGTAAAAGAACCACAAGATGTTTTTTGGGATGGATATCATGCATATTTTTCTGATCCGGATGGATATTACTGGGAAGTTGCATGGGGGCCAAAATTTGAGTTTGATGAAAATGGACTACTGAAATTTTAGTAGTTAATCTTGCTCAGGCTTGTCTTTGGCATCAGCTTATGGTTGAGCAATTTTTTACTGTTGGATTACTTGTGTGTGCATCTAATAAAGCTTGCACAAGCTATGTTAATTATGCGTACATCATTATAATCTTCTTTATATTTACTGACTATAGACTTAGAATCATGATGTAACTAATATTATGTGAGCATCTGTTCCTTTAGTGATATAATTTATTTAATACATATAGTATGTTTTAAAGGGATTGTATTATGAATAAGATTTTATGTGCATTGTCTGCATTAGCTTTCATAGGTTCTATTAATATTGTCTTCGCAGAGGACTTGATGCGGCTTCGTCTCAATGGTAATTCGATTTATGATCAGCCTTATGGTGACCGAAATGAGTTTCCTTGTCCAGATGGACTTGGTAGTTGCAGTATGACTGATAGCGATTATAGAAGCACTCGTAAAGGTCAATCGCTAGAGGAGTTTGATACTGTATACGAGGCTAAGCAACATTTGAACTTTAAACCGCAGTTGCCAAGTGGAGTAGAGGGATTACATGCTATACATGTGGCTGTTGTAGATCATGATGTACTACAAGTCGTGTATGCCTATCATGAGCTTTTAAAAGGAAAATACTTTGACCGTGTAGATGATATGCCGAAGTATATTAAATATCGCGTATCTACAGTATCTGGTAATATCGCAGGTGACTATAAGGATTACGTGCCTCAGAAAACAGATGTTGTGAATGGTATGACTGTGACCTATCGAATGGTAGATGACTCTGTTTACTTAGCATCTTGGGAGTATGAGGGGCAGAACCATGTGTTCTTATTTGATGAGCCAATTTCTGTTAAACGGGCTAGAGAAATAATTAATAGTGTAGGTATAAATTGAGTTATTTATTGTACTATCTTTTTAAGTATGATTAGCTTATAATATATATATAAAGAGAGCCCATTAACGTGATTAGGGCGTTAGGCTCATCTAAAACTGAACAAAATTATGATGGCGCCTAACGTGTTAGAGGACTGCACTCCTCTATACGTTAGGCGTTTATCGTTGTACTACTTAACTAGTGCAATGATAGTGACTACTGATAACAGAACTATGATAATTACATAGGTAACCTCATGATTTGTCATAGTATCACCTCCTCGCGGAGATGAACCTAACTCACGTCAACGGACTCTCTTCGTAATAAGTATAGCAAAATATATACTACACAAATAGCGATATACACTCCTCTTTGTTGTGAGTGATATTAGAAATAATGGAGTTTATATGAACGCAGAAAATTATAAGATTTCAAAGCTACCATATATAGAAGCTGGTAGTAATGAAATTATGGAAAAGTACCAAATACGCACGCAATATGAAACAGAACCACCTCATGGGGATGCTATATACTCTATTTCTATAAAAAATAAGGTATTGCCATTTTGGATTTATGGTAGAGATGTTACTTTCATAGGTAGCAGCATGGTTATGGTGGAATCTGTACAATGTAAAACTTGGGATCCCATAGAAACTATCATTATTGATTTAGAGAATGAAGCGTATGCTAATTTAAGGGAATGGTATACAGATATTTCATTTGTTAATGAACGCATTGAGCTAACAAACCAAGTGGTAAAGAAGAAGAAATTCATTATGAATGATTTTGATAGTTTAGAGTGGACTAACTACTAACGATGAGTTTTATGAAATCATATTCATTTTATTTTAATTGACATAAGTCTATAGAATACAGTACAATACCCTTATATCTTAAATCAAGCGATGAACGGGTATAAAGGTTTACAAATCCTGCTTTCAGAGAGTTGCCGGTTGGTGCGAGGCAATAGAGGTTGTATGCTGACACTCTCCCGCGAGCTTCGGTGGCGAACGTTAGTAGTCATCGACGGTGGTTCCGTTATACCCGAAACGAGTCCCAATTAGGGTGGTACCGTGTTATGAATTTAACGCCCCTTTGAGCAACGACGGTTGTTCTGAGGGGCTTTTTTATTTGTGAAAGTCTAGTAAATCACTGATATATATGGTGTCGACATTGGCGATGTTACAAACTTTCACTATGGATAGATATAATAAAGTGTTATGTTTTATGAGGATAGAAAAGGTGGCTATTATGGAACAGAATCGCGTATATTTCTTCGATACAACCCTTCGTGATGGGGAACAAACACCAGGTGTATCTTTACAAACTCCTGAAAAAATTGAAATTGCGAAAGGCCTAGTACGCCTCGGTATCGACGTAATCGAGGCTGGCTTCCCAGCTGCATCCCCTGGAGATTTTGAAGCGGTACAAACGATTGCTCGCGAGGTTAAAGGCACAACGATTTGTGGCTTGGCCCGTGCCAACGAAAAGGACGTGCAAAAGGTGGCTGATGCGTTGAAAGATGCAGAGCGCAGCCGCTTGCATGTGTTTATCGCTACATCCGAAATCCACATGAAATATAAATTGAAAATGACTCGTCAAGAGGTATTGGATCGCGTTAAATCTATCTTGGAATTTGCAAAAGGCAAATTTGATGAAATCGAGTTCTCCGGTGAAGATGCGGCACGCTCTGATTTAGATTTCGCATGCCAAGTATTTGGTGTTGCAATTGCTGGTGGCGCTACAATTATTAACGTACCAGATACAGTAGGTTATATGAACCCTAATGAGTTCGGTGATAAAATCCGCTACATTAAAGAACATACATCAGGAATTGAAAATGCAATTATCTCTGTTCACTGCCATGACGACTTAGGCCTTGCCAATGCGAATACGTTAGCCGCTATTAAAGCAGGTGCACGCCAAGTAGAAGGCACAATTAATGGTCTGGGTGAACGGGCTGGTAACGTAGCGATTGAAGAAGTGGTAATGGCTCTTAAAACACGCCATGATTATTTCGATGACCTTCAAGTGAACATTGATACAAAACAATTTACGAAAGTATCTAAACTTGTGAGCCGTCTAACAGGTGTTGTAGTTCCTCCAAATAAAGCAATTGTTGGTTCTAACGCGTTTGCTCACGAATCCGGCATCCATCAACATGGCATG
>OGEZ01000587.1_pt1 | contig 29112 bp, 24 predicted proteins | sample 1570831 | NCBI WGS metagenome assembly OGEZ01 (sample SAMEA2582059, study PRJEB24529) | metagenome | biome: Human gut stool | place: China | collected 2011
TGCATTCCCGGGATTTTCTTTCTTTGCAGCCTTCGCCAGCTTTTCATATCTGCGGAAGATCTCATCCTTCTTACTCATATGTATACGCCGTACGGTTTCTGTTGATACAAAAGATACTTCTTTCTTATATTTCTTATCCGTACACTTGGGAACCGCCTGTGTCCTCAACATCGACTGGTAATACTTTTCAAGAACTCTGGCTGTAATATCTTCCAGCTTCATTGCCCCAAGATAGGGCTGTATGTAGCTCTTGATCATATTTACATTGGCGGAATACGTCGAAAGCGACCAGTTGCTCTTTCCGTACATGGCTATGTATTCTTTCAGAAGTTCATTCATCGTCTCACACTGTGGAATTACTACGCTTCCAACCTCTTTCCGGTACTCAACCTCTGACTTGCGACGGACTGCATCCGCTCTTGCGGTGAAGCCTTCCCACTTTTGTTTCTTTTCTCCCTTTTCATCTTCATAGGTATATACCACATAATATCGTTTGTTCCGTTCAACAAGAGATGCCATTTATCGCACCTCCTTTTGAAAGGTTGCATCTTGTGGGGACAGCCACCATTCCAAGGCTGAACGTCGAATACGGATCATTTTCCCCACCGTGAAGCTGTCCAACAATTCATCCTCTATCATTCGATAGATATCCCGTTGCGATACTCCAATTAACAATGCTGCCTCTCTTGCGGTGAAACTGGTGCGATCAGAAGAAAGAAGGGCTGTGCGCTCCGAATCATCGACCTTTTCAAGGTCGTTCTGAAGCCCAGAGGTTTTCTTTGTTACTTTCTGATAGCGTTCCTGACTCTGATACCAATTTTCGAAGCTTTCCAGTGAAATACGCTTCTTGTCTGCCACTACGATAATATCAAAGATACCCTGATTCGTTTTCCTACCAATGATAGAATATACTTCATTACGTGTAATTCCCAGAAGTCTTGCCATCTGCGGCATCGTCATGGATGCAGCCTCCAGCTCAGCATCTCGTTCCCGATCTGCCTTGGTTCGATACTTGTGTTGCGTTTTGTACCATGCCTCAAAAATGTCCTTTCGGATACGCATCCAGTTATCCACATCAAAGGTTTCAATGTGATCCCGCTTGAGCAAGGCATAAACTACGTCATCAGACACACCGAGAATATCCGCAATTTCCTGAACGGAATAGGAGTACGACCGCAGTTCTTCACCGGGAGGAGTTCCATCAACCTTCTTGTGCTTGATCTGATTCGCATACCAATGTTCAAAGCTTTTGACATTAACTCGCATAACTCCCTGAACGAGAGTAGTTTCAAAGCATTGCTTGTGTGCGAGCCAGTAGGATTCTGTTTTGCTCAATCCAAGAATCTGGCCCATTTCACGGACAGACATCGTTGTTTTTTCCGTTTTATTCATTTCCGTCACCTCAGTTTCAGATAAATTCGATCGATCTAATAAGAGGATAACAGAAACTGAAGATAAAAATTAGGATGTCACTTAAGATTTTTTCCTCAAATGACATCCTTGACAAGATATCTCCAATGATATTAGTTGAATCTCAAAAAGAAAAAACATACTTTTCTTTAAGATGAGAACAACGGTTAGGTGGAATAATCTTTTCATGCTGCAGCCTACCGGCTACAATTCCTGGATGAATCCCAATCGACTTTGCGAACGCAACTATCTCCTCATCTGTTGTATACTTATTAGGCGAGAATTGTTTCATCTGTGCATTTGAAATCAAATAGTTGGAAGCAAACGCATCTGCATCTCTTTCGAGTGTATTATCCAATTCCATCAATTCTTTTGTACTTGCACTTATGAACACGGTCTTTATTTTTTGCTGTAAAACATGTTTAATCTCATGAAAAAGCGAAAACCAAAACTTATCGGCATCCAGACCACGATTGTTCATTGCAAGAACCACTCTGTCACTATTTACCCATTTAACCGCACCATTTATACCCGAGTTTTTTAAGTTGGGCAATAGAACAAACGCGACTCCACATTCTGAAAAAATTTCTCTCATTCTTGGCAGAAAGTCTTCGGGATTTTTTACAGTCATTCCTCTAAGTTCAGGTAAAGCTGTTCTAAGCTTATCAGCATCAAATCTATTAGTCTGAATGCTTTTGGCAAAATTCATTGCTGTTTGGATCCATGCTCGGGCATTAATCATATTTTTTTCTTCCACGTTTGAGATCCCAGTTCTGAAATTTACCAAAAAATCCGGCTGTGCAAGAATTTGCAAATTTGAAATCATAAAATATTTGCATAGGTTCCCCACTTTTTCTCGAACATCCCTTGTTGCCGGAAGATTTGCCACTTTTACAAAATACGAATAATCAATCATTCCCACAATTGCTTTTTGAGCATCAAAATCTTTCGCCATTTCGATTTCAATAAGCTTCTGATCATACGCACTTTGAAGATTTAACCACACTTCTGGACTCGTTCCAAGCATCACGGCTATTTTTTTCGCAAGATCATTAGACAGATTAATCTGGCCATTAACCAAATTACTCAACGTTTTTGCAGTTGTCCCCATACGTGTGGCAAACTCAGCCTGGCTAATTCCCATGTCCTCAATAATATCTGCAACATAGTATCCAGGGTGAAAAGCCACTATATCATTGTATTCAGTTATGTTACTCATAATGGTTTGACACCTCCGTTATACATACTATTTTAATCATTCTGCACTTAGCCATAATATCGCCATCTATAATTTCATTTCCATTATCATCGCAAGGTATCATGGTAACTCTATATCCAGTATTCCCTAAATATATGCTCCATTCTCCCTTTCGATCACCATGCAGACCATGAAAATGAAATGGGGGATAGTTCACAATGTCTAAAAGTGAAGACGAGCTTCTTATAAAGTTTTCAGCAGCTTCAAGTTTCCTTTTTACCTGTTCAGGATATTTCCAGTTCTTTTTATATTTCGAACTGAATTGTTTTTTAGCTGTCTTGTTCTTATAGAGGATTTGCATTCCCAAGCTTGTCAATCACCTCCGTTTTTCGTTACCTTTTTGGTAACGATATTGTACCATGTATTAACCACGATGTAAAGGGCCTCGAGGGAAAAATATTACCAAATCGGTAATAATTTTTGGAGTAACTGAGCAATCAAATATGAACTGATATATACACAGGCAAGCATTAGACGACAGGGAAACTATCGCCAAAATTAGAAGTTAGGAGAACCATTGAACATTTGTCATCTGTGTTCACCTATGTACAGGAAAGTCGCTATCCGTCAGGCTTTTTTCGTATTCCGAGTCGCTCCGTGTTCGTCCAAGTTCACCGATGTCGTTAGATGTTCATCGGTTCATTTTAGCAGTTTTTTGGATTTTTCTAAAAAGGGGAACAAGAACATTTTTCATCTACCGCCAATTTTAGCACTTTTTCGAGCAAAAACCCATCTGTAGTCGAACCGCGAGTCTGAACAGAATATCTCACATCTCCCTGAAAAGTACTCGCTGGGGAAGACGATAAAAAAAGAGAGCATTGCATCCCCGGTTCGAATGAAATCCGAGTTTACAATACTCTCTATGTAAGTGTTGGCCGGTGATCCGGCCCTTATTTTAGTTCAGACTCTTCGCCAGAGTTGTCAGCAGCGCTGCCATTTCCGGATTACTGAGTATCTTTGCCAGAAGGTCAGGATCCACACCTGAAGGGGCAGCTTTTGCTTCGGATCCGGTTTCAGCCGGTGCCTCAATACTGTCTGAGCCCTTCCCGCTGTAAAAGGCCTTCTCAAACAGTGCTGCATTGTTCTTACGGTCATCATCGAGAATGTGGGAATACTGATCCGTAACCATCTGCGCCTGTGCATGGCCGGAATCGCCCTGAACAGATTTGATATCGCCGCCGTTCAGCTTCAGCTTGTAAGTGATGCTGGAATGACGAAGACTGTGAAAGACGACCTTTGGCAGATCATTCTTCTCAATCAGTTCTGCAAAGAGGGCCGTGATACGGGATTGCTCTGTCGGCATACCCAAGCCATTGGCCATAACCAGATCGAAATCTGCATATTCATTTCCAAGAGCTTCTTTCGTGAAATCCTGCTCCCGTTTCCACTCTACCAGCATCTCAGCGACAGTCTTCGGAAGGAAGATTTTGCGGGTGCTGGTTGCCGTCTTCGGTTTTTTCAATACAAGGACGGTTTTATTGCTTTCCCGCAGTTCCGGAAAAACGCGAAGAACATCCTTCTTCCCCAAAACCTTCATAACACTCTTATCGACGCGCTGTAGCTCCTTATTCACATAAACATAGGCCTTTCCGGCGGCAATGCTTTCAGGAGAGATGTCTACGCAATCCCAGGTCAGGCCAAGCAGTTCGCCAATTCGAAGAGAACAGGCAAATGCCAGGTTGATGGCCAGCTTCAGGCGCTCATCCTCACATACCTCGAGGGCATGAAACAGAGTAGGGGCGTCCCAGATCTCGCGCTTCTTTGCTTCGGATTTTGGAACCGTGGCATACATGGCAGGGTTCTTCTCCATAAGCTCCCATTTCACAGCTTGGTGAAAGGCGCTGCGCAGAATGTTATGTATTTTTCTTACGGTCGGCGGAGCCACATATGTCATTCCTCGCTTTCCGTTTTCATTCTTGCCGCAAATTCAAAATCAGGGAAACTCCACGCATTCCGGAATGGGCAAGGTATCCTCCGGATCCAGATGAAGGCTTACGCGGATGCTATCGTCAATGCGCTCCATGTGCTTTTGGCTCGTTCGACCCAGGTATTTGATGACCTGACACTTATTGATGGTGACGATCTGTTCTGCCTCACTCATGGAGGTTTCATTCAGACCGCGCTGCTTTTTGAGGACGCAGTGTGTAGGCTGGCCCAGCTTCTTCAGCTCTGTAGTAAGCGGCACGACAATCAATGTCGGACCGAAGAAATTGCCGCTGTTGTTCTGGATATTGATAACCGGTCGAACGCCGCCCTGAATATTTCCACGATGCTCGCCCAGGTCTGCCAGATAGATATCACCGCGTCTATAGTTCCAATCTTTCCTAAGCATGTTTTCTCCTCCTTGTGTAGGTTCTATGTAAAAGGGCGGGATATCGCTTCCCACCCAAGAAAGCCGCTAAGGGCTTAATCTCAAAAATATGTTATCCCCACATTTGTCCTCGACGCCCCTGGGAACTGGCAGGTGCTCTGACCTGCCGGGAATACATTCAGGCGTCTGGCTGCTACCAGATCCATGGGAATCTAACCCCTCCGTGGTTCTCACCGAGCTGCGTACAGAAGTATCATTGTGCTGTGATGGATCAATGCTGTATATCGGAAGCAATCCGATACTTACAGGCCGGTTCGCGCTCCTGCCTCCTAATGGCGATCGTTGCGTTCATCCGCTGATGTGGCTCCCCATCACAGGGCTGTGCCTGAAGAATGGTATGTAATTTTCAAGGTTCCTGTAGAGGAGTCGTTTGGCTCCTTACATGTACAAGTTTAGCCCATGCGGATGGATTTCTTTAGGTACTGGCTGTACGGGTTGCCCGCCCTGGTTGTACGGATTTGCAGTTTTTTTGCGAGTGATGCCTTGAACTTGCTTTTTCGTGCAAATTCGGCGCTTCTGAACTTGCTTTTTCGTGCATTGCTGTTAGATTTACAGGCTTTTTGCGATTTCCGTCAGCTGCGTCACCACATCCAGAAGCTTCGTGCGGCTGTCTACCTTGTCATGATCTTTTCCTATGAGAAGATAGTCGGTGCTTACATGGAAGTAGCAGGCCATGGCAATGATCAGGTCGATAGACGGTTTTCTCTTACCGCGTTCCATCTTGCTGAGATGCTCCAAACTGATATTGAGTGCTTCGGCCATTTCCTCCTGGGTCATTCCCTGTGCCTTGCGAAGAGTGTTCAGGCGAACTGCGAATTCGGTTGCGTCAAAATACATACTGTTTTCCTTTCCGCCTGCTGCGGAAGAGCAAAGGATACCATTGCTCACAGTACGTTCCTGACCTTGCTCCCGAAAATGGGTGCACTAAAGAAAGGGTACCGATACTGCTTTTCTGAAAATCAGAGATCGAGCAATATTTGTATCCTCGGCCCTTAATGCATGTCAGGCTTTCGATATGATGTTTGGGTTTCGAAAGCCTTGCCGATAAAAAGAAAAAGACTACCGGCAAGGCAGGGATCCTATGAATATAGGAATCCCGTCTTGTCGGCAGCCTCTCATGTATGTCTGGTTTAACTGACCGATCATTACAGCATGTGACCTGGAGATGGCTTTACGCAGCCTATTTCATCTCAACCATTCCGTCGTTATGCCAAGTTGATTCAATTGTTAAATGCGCTCCTGACCCCGTGGGGCGTATATGTCAATGCGGTCATGCCTGCGTCCCATCGATTTGCTGACCATCACGGTCCCGCACCTGTCGCAGGTCATTCGGGTTATGCCATCTTTGCCTTCATAGCCAATTACTAACTGGCGGCAGTTGGGGCAGTATATCTTTCTTGAGCGCCATCCAAGGTTTTCATGTGGCACTTATTTAACTCCCTTCTTATCTACATGTGTGTACGCAATCGGCAGGTACGACCTGCGCCTGCAGATTTCGGATTACAAATACCGGAATCTGCTTTTTTGTCTGCGGTTCCCAGCAATATTTTGCTGTATGGCCGCAGTGCTCGCATTCCATCCAGCCATCCGTCTCTTCAAGAAACAGGCTGTGATTGACTACGCCGCATACCGGGCATTTCACGTCATATGTATTCATAATCTCGTACTTCACCTCCGGTGATAACAATATCCGTTTATAATGCTTTGATTACATGCTTGGCTACGCCCTGGACGATCAGCTGCTTCACGCGGATCTCTTCGTCCGGATATTTGGCCTGATTCCGATACTCAAGAATGGCTTCCTGGGTATCTTCATCGATTCCGGCATAAACCTTCAGCGTGCTTTCGCTGTAGCCGGTAAGGGCAACAACGATATCACCAATCTCAGCATTGCAATCTATCCTGATAACGACCAGATCTCCGCTATCGATACCCGCATCAACCATGGAATCACCGGAAGCCTCCAGAATATAGTATCGGCCATTCCCGAAAAGGGAAACAGGAAGGCTGACATATTCACGGATGTTTTCTTCCTCTGTCTGCGCGGAACCACAGGGAATGGATCCAACGAGAGGACAGGGGGCAGAATCGGGAGCAAATTTCTTGATCATCGGAGTACGAATAGTACGAAATTTACCATCGTATTCGAGCATTCCGCGGTTGTCCATTTCGACCAGGTAGCGAAAAGCAGTCGTTTTAGGAATACCCACACCCAATGCGATCTCATTTACAGAGGGAGTGGTATGCTTGTCGCAGAAGTATTGATCAACATAGGAAATGATGTTTTGCATCGTTTCTGTGCTCATAGCTCTCATGGTTTTAATTCCTTTCTCTCGATAACGGAACGAATCGTTCCATTGACTGTATTATAATACCCCTTGCTCCGAGAAGCAAGGGGTGAATTGTTTAGTGGAACGTAGGTGCGCAGAATTTTGGGCAGTAACGGAAATTACGTATCGCTCAATGCATTTACGAGCATTTCCTTGTATGCCTCAGCAACATGCTGCGGTCCTTCAACTTTGATTTTTCCGTTGAATCCGAACACCCAGCTGTAGAAAGTGGTGCTGGGGCATACACTGACCGTTGCTTTGAAATGTTCGTCATCCACGACTATGGTTTCGAAGTCGCTGCCAAACTTATCAATGAGGTACTTCATTACGGACACATGGCAATGCAGCTGCACGGAAACCGGCTCATCGGTATCATACATACGAAAGACATGTTTGCTATAGTCTGCCGGAGTATAGCCTTCCGGAGGCATTACCGCAATCTGGTTAAGGATCTTCGGCTGTTCCGCGATGCGATCCAGGCGGAAATTCCGCATTTCCTGACGCTCGTCACAGAAGCCACGCATGTAATAGTAGTCGCCGTCCCAGATCAATGTATACGGGCTTACCGTGTAGGGTTTGCCATCATTTGCAATATAACGTTGCTTTGTCACGTCAAAATCTGTGTAGCGGAAGGAGATTTTCCTCTTGGTATCAATGGCATCATTGATGGCATCGACAATGTAATATCCGTTTTCATTGTCCGATTTTGCACGACCTGCAACGTAAATATGACGGCGGAGCTTTGCCGCATTCTGCGAATTGGTCAAGGTAAGAAGCTTCGCTATCAATTCATCGCTCTTTCTCTGCGTGATGAACTTGGAAGAAGAGATAGCATCAACCAGAACCTTGAGCTCCGGGAGTTCATAAATGTGCCCGTCGTAATAGTACTTGTTCTGGGTAGACTCATAGTGCTCAATATGTAGACCACAGTCATGAAGCATGGCAAGATCATCGCTGATGGTATTTCGGGATACCTTCACCGAATAATCTTCTTTGAGGATTTTAATCAGTTCGGCGGTTGATAATGTGTGCTCGGCATCGGTATGCTGAACCAAGTGCTGATATAAATATAAGATTCTGAGTTTTGTGCCATTTTCCATAATATCACCAAGTATTTGAATGCAGCTAAACGGGTTACATACTAAAAATTTCTTGCAATCGTATTTATAAATCTTTCTGCATCCTGAGATTCATATTCTTGTTGAATCAGATCGAAAACTCGCTCTAAAACCTTTCGCTGCTCCATCGTGAGCTTGAAATTGATATTCAACGCGCGGTATCTTGTCTGAGCTTTCTTTTGGTCAATTAATGACGATAGTTTATCCATATAATCCATTTCAGCGACTACTTCTGACTCACCGCTGTCCAAGAAATCACTTTCCGTGGTGTCCTCTGCATAGCCATAATCCTCATAACAAAGGTCATTTACATCTTCGAAAGATTGCGCTTCTACGACCGCCTTTTTTTCTCTTGAAAGACTTCTCTCATAAGATATCCGACGAATATCTTTTGAAATAGAAAATGCCCATTCCTTGAACATCTCAATTAGTGCATAGTACGCTTCATTCTTTTCAAAGTCATCTCGACGAGAATTAACGATAAGGTCAGGATCGAGAACATGCAATTCACCAATAATCCAGCCATTGAAGCGTTCTTCCTTAAAATAGGAATTGCAGGTCGATCTGTCCCCTATCAAGATATTTCCCTGACGAACTCGAATGCCCTTTACAGTGTTATCATTGATTGTTCCATAAAAAGCAGTATGAGCATACCAGAGAACGGCGCTCAGAATCTCGCCTCTGTAAAATTTCTTCACGTGGATGTCTTGAATGCTGTCAGAGATCTTTTTTACACGATCAGAGACAAAGCTATCGGAGTAAGGCTTGTATAACTCTTCTCCATTAAGGCAAATGCAATATGTCGGAATAGTATATCCAGCAATCCTCACTTTTTCTTGTATCGGACTTCTCCATTTGAAGGCCTTTTCAAATGGAAGAGGGGAATGCTGAATTAAATAGTCATGCACCAAGTCCTCATCCATTAAGCCATTGTTACTTGTTACGCCAAGCATTTTCACTTCGAAGTAGTGTCGGCTAGCTTTTTCACCAGATTCTTCGATAGAAATAATCTGGTTCATGACATCGTGCACGCTAACATTATCTTCATTAGAAACAAGCAACAACTCCCTTAATAGCTTTGCATCATAATGGATTATTGTTTTGGAATCTTCACCGGAGAAGGATGTAACAAAAATAAGTTCGTCGCAGTAGCCTAACCCGGCCAAACGTCCAATGCCACGAAATCCTCTGTTTTGAGTTCTGTGTTTATTAGAATTACCAATATCTATAAGCGTTGATATTGCTTGTTTTTTGCAGAGCCCTCGGCCATTATCGAAAATAGAGAGCATATTCTTTTCGTGATCAAGATTTATTGCAATTTCGAAATATTCGGGCCTCTCAAGTTTTTCCGCGATAGCAGCATCTATGGAATCCACTGCATTTTGGATATATTCTCGATAAAGGTCGAGAGGGGAAGCGTACATACCATTAGTAAGCGATTCTAAGGTATATTTTCCTATCACAAGTTCATGGTTCATAATTATATATCGAATATCGAGAGCTGTTTGTAAACATTGGTAAGCTGCTTATCCAGTTCGTTAATTATGTATTCAGTCCCAACTTCACCATCAACGGCAGTCTCTATTACCGCTTTCTTAAAGCTTTTAAAATGCTTCAAAAGAAGCTCCCGAGTTGTCCTTTCATCTAAGATTTTAATTGAATTAATAATCCGGTTCTTCTCTTTACGACTTAAGATCCCATATCGAGAATACATGAACAGGCATTTGACAAGCTCAAAATCGAAGAAAGATTTCTTCGTCATTGCCTGGACCTTTGACAGATTGTGGATAACAAAAGGAAGATCCTCCGACTCATAGTCTATATGACTAAGAATATCTGCTATTGCCTTTTTTCCCATAATCAGACATATGCCCTGCAAAGATGAGTATGGTAATTTGCTATTTGCAATATAGCGAATCAACCGTTGATACATAATTGGAAACTCATTTGTAATATAGTTAATGTAGATTCCTCGATCCTCATCTGATTCCATAGAAAAGGCTTTAAGCATCGTTGTTGTTGTAAAATAATGAATGAGTAACTTTTTATGTGTAGAATCAGTTAAAGAAATAAACTTATCAACTGTAATATTGTTGTCGCCGATCGCAGAAATAAATGCGTCTTTGGAGTCTCCCAATAGATCAAATAACCGGTTCCACTCTTTCAAATAAAGTTGGTTTTCGTCCCATACGGCTTTCCTTGCTTTTATTTCACCTGGGGTTTCATTTCTCCGAGGTATAAAATCTCCGCGCCATCCGAGGTGGCTTTCTGGCATTGCTAAGGCACGGACAAATTCCTCCGGGGTCTTTCCGAAATCTGCCTCGAAGAATGACCTAGAGGAAACTCCTTTTCCTTGTGTAGGAATCAGCATCCGTTGTAGGGCCCGAAGGTACTTTGGATTCCAATGGGTTCCTACAAATCCTCTTTTGAGATCTTCCAATGGAATATATCTCATGGGGAACGAGAAAATGGCCACTTTATGGCCGGTGCTCTCAATCAATTCTTCCTGCAAATCCATAGAAATATGCATACGCTCATATAAGTCTTCGGGAGTGTCTGCATGATAACTGTGACCTTTTCCAGTAAAATCTACTCCATTGTAAAGCAAATAGTTGGACATATGCGTTATGCCATTTTCAGCACAAAGTCGTATTGCTTTCTTATATGCTTCGGCATCCTCGATGTGATCAAAAGCAATTCTGGCAGGTCTTATTGCCAATTCCCCAAGCCTCTTTGCTTTATGAGGGGTTAGAAGAAAAGCATCCAATCCTTGGTTGAAATCAACGAACCGCTGCACGCGCTTTCCGGTTTTAGGATTAATGTATGTGGCGCCTTTTGCAAACCCAAGAGCTTTTATTTCGTCAATGATTTCATCAAACCTTGGAGATCTGAGAACATTATTGTCCATAAGCAACAGATCCTTTTTGGGGCCGAATTGCTCATCGACTCTCCTGATGGTATCCGTAATTGAAATATAGGGGTAGTACTCAGGCTCGAGGGTTTGAACAGCACAAAATGCACATTTCATGCCGCATCCGCGAGTCATATATGTGAAGTAAGCATCGTGTGCAGGATAAACGTATTCGTCGGCAATATCATCCAAGATACCATAGTCAAGCGTTAGTCTATCAATGCATTCTTCATGTTCAAGCCCCAAAGTTCCTTTTTTGTCTAGCAGCCCTGGATTGTTTTTCACTGTCGGAAAATTCTCAGCTATCAATTCAGGCATCAACGTTGCCAAAATTCCTCCGGTATATACTTGAGAAGGATCTTTCACCACACTAAGAGCATATTCAATAGCTTCTTTAGTCTTGGGCCATTCAAAAGTAAACAGTGTAGTCACATAGACCCTATCCCATTTCTTCCCGTCAAATGCATCAGGGAGCTTTCCTTTTGCAAATCGTACATAGTCATGATGAATATATTTGTGGAAATATGAAATTTTCATCAAGCCTATAGGTGGATATTTATTAGAGTATCCCGGCTCCAACAATAATATATCTGCCATCGGTTCCTCCATTGGTTTTTCTGTATTTTTCTAACCTATTGTATTTTGTGTCGGGGCTACTTATATTTAGTAACTTACAATATACAAGTAGTACTTAGCCCTGGTTCCTGCCACATAAAGCCTGTTGTAGTATTCTTGGTTTTTGGGAATAGAGTTTGGCCAATTATCTAAATAGATTACAACACTTGCCTCCAAACCCTTGAACTCAGAAACGGAGGCAAGCTTAATATCAAGCGCGTCATTTTGAGTATTCTTTCTAAGCGTATACTGACCAAAAACCTTGTTATTCCAGCTGTCACAGTCATTATCATTTGTCAATACGACAATAGACTGTGGATTAACACTTTCTTCTGAAATCAACTGAAGCAATACGCCATTAACAAATAACTCTGCTTGTTGACTTGTTTGGTAATTATGTACCTCAGGGTCACATCCACATACATCATTAGAGATTATTTGCTCACCCATTTGAGTTTTCTCTTTTACCCATGAATGAATATTCTGTGTATTTCGGATGTTGTTGATAAGAAGGTACGGCTCCGTATCTATTTCAAATCCATTACCGAAACTTCTTTTGTATACATTTTGATTTTCATCATAGAAAATCCATAAAACTCCGTCTGATTTTGAAAACAGGGTTACTGTTTTAGCCCAGTCTTCCGTGCAATCTTGTGCTTCATCAACAATAACACAGTCATATTTAGGAAGCGTCTTTGTTCTGAAGCTATCATAATAACAAACGTCGCCATTAGGATCAAGCTCATATTGGCTCACTTCTTCAGGAGTTGCAAATAGAGAGAACAACCCCTCAATAGAATAACAATCTTGTCCATCGACTTGTTTCTTAACAAATTCAACTAATGAAGGGTTGTAACTAACAAATAGGCACTTCTTTCCCAACAAACTTTGCTGCTTGATTTTTTTGATAGCAATCCATGTTTTTCCGGTTCCAGCACCACCAACCATCTGAATTTTTTTATAATTATTCAACATAGAGACTATAGAGTCTTGAACAATATTTATTGTCTCAAGTTTTCGTTCTGTTATTGGAATCAGAGCTCCCGCAGCTACTGTCAATGCTACTCGTTTGTTTACAAGACTAATGAATTTTTCTGCTTGACTATTTGAGAGGAATGTACCTTGATTACGCTTTCTCCAATAGTGGAAAATTTCATTTATGCGATTTCTTAAGTTATCCATATCGCACAATTGTATTGTTAGTTCACGAGGAGCATCGTTTTCCAGTTCTGTATCCAAATTAAAAAAAGGAAATGCAACAGCCATGCCATAGGAACCTTGAAATTTACTTAAAGTTTCTTTCTTATAGTAATCGTAAAAATAGTACATACTCTTGTCGGCCTGCGCATAGGGCCCTTTACCCAAATCTCTTTGAGCAGGCGCACCATTTTGATCAGAATAGTGCAAAATCCAATGCCGATCATTGACTTCGATTCGTTTTCCGCCTTTTACTTCGATTGTTAAATACCCAAAGTCAGGCGAGAATACCAAAAAATCGCATTCACTGTTGACACGATTCCCCTTTGAATCTGTACCATACCATTTTACGGAATAAAAAACATGATAGCTATTATCCAATTGGTCTTTTAATGCATCAAAGAAGACTTTTTCTGATTCAGTTGGATCGTAATTGTTTAAGTTTTGAGGATGCATTATAGCCATGTATTAGTCCTCCCAAAAGCCCCAAAAGCGTTTTCCCGTTTCTTTATCGTATTTCCCGATCAAAAGAGTTCTATCTAAATCATGGTTGAAGTGTTGGCATGAAATCTCATTCGTATACACACAGCCTGCGCATGCTGCCTCATGTTCAACACAGATTGGATCAAAAATACATTCAGATGCAGTTTTTAGGGCACCATCCATCCATTTTTCAAAATACATCTCAAATACACTAAATAATGCACCCATGTTAAAACCTTGAGTATTCTGGCAATATATAAATACTGCCGGAATTGCTGGAAAGATGTATTCAGAAAGAGAGTTTTTATCTAAGCCGCAGATTTCAGCTGCGGCAATGATCAACGTGTGCGAAATAGTGTGAATTAACCGATATACATAATAGGTAATTGGCATATCTTCACTAAGAAGAGAAAACGGTTCAATTTGAGAAGTATCAACATTATTAATAAACCATGCCCTTAACTCAACTTCGTCATCGAGGTCAACTGGAAGATCACTATCTCCAATTACTCCGTTTTTTTTCAACCATTTTAGAATCTTAACATGATCAAATTCAAATAAAACGCCTTCAGTACGTAGTTTCGTAGCATATACTGTTTTCTTCTCCGGTGTTTCGTCAGGGAAGCCCACCAATACCACAGGGCCGCCTTTTGGCGCAGTAGCCGTGTCAACAAATTCGCGTGTATATCCATAAGCACATTGAATAAATGGAATTTTATCACTTGCTTGCACCCCTAAAAAACCGTATTTACGTGCAATTTCAAAGTATACATCTGGATTTGGGTGCGTATTCAGCTCTCTGGATCGTGCTACAGCATCAGCCAAAAGAAGAACATCCTCGCTATTTTTTATAGTGTTGTACTCCAATACAGCTTCTGCAAATTGGTCCAACTTACTGGTATCAGTAATATACCCTGTAGTTTTCTTGATTGCTTTTGCAACAGGGTCATCATCATTCATTTTTGCCATGGATTCAGCGGCCATCTTTGCATATTCTTCTGGCATTCCTTTTGAAATAAAATCCTGGAGCAGTTTTTCATATGTCATTTGCTGGAATTCTTTTTGATTCTCTCGTCCGTATTTTACTGTTTTTGTAAACTCTTCATTGGATAGCAGAGAAAGATAGTTCGCAGTAATTATTCCCGCTCCATCCTGTTCATCGGATAAGAAGGAATCCATTTTCTCGTCTAACAAGTCAATTACACTAAGCGACTTAACAAAGCTCTGTGCAGAATCCAGCACGTTATTCGGAGTTAGCCTTTCTCCACATTCCGGGCATTTCCTAAATATGGTTGTGGTTCGATGACAAACTGAACACTCATATTTATGATCTCTAATTCGCATGAGAAGAGGCTTCCCGGGATGATAATCACAATCTCCAATAGATACTTCTCCAGCCCATCCGCATCTGCAGTAATAAATATCACGAAGCTGAACTAAGTTACCGCCACAATTCGGTCTAGCACACTTTTTATCCATGATATATGAATACTGCGATTCTCTTTTAAAACGGTGGATCTGATGGCATTTCTCACAAAAGAAAATGCTGGGGCTAATATATCCATTAATAGCCCTATCAGTTTCACTTACTCTTGGTGTTAGCACAGTATAAGTGTCGGGGGAAATCTCACTGGCAAATTCTTTTGTACATCTTGATTCTCCACCCTCGACGATAGATCCGCACTGTTTTTGATAACTATGTACGGCATTGCTTACTTTCCTAAGCAATCTTTTTTTATTAATGTCCTCAAGGGGAACGCTACTCCATCCCTTAACAAAAGCTGTATATCCTCTCCTATTTGAAGAGAAGTAGAAATCTATCCACCTATTTGGTACATATTTGTATAACGCTTGTGACGTGCTACGAGTCACTTGGTTCTCTTTGAGTTTTGCCATCATAACACCTCTTAATTTACTTCAACAATCAACTGTTTCTCTGTATCACGGAGGCTTTGCATTACATGAAAGCCTAAATTGTTGAAACCACCCGTAATGTACTCTTCTCCTACGCTCTTATCAATGATTCGCTTAAACAAGACATCTACGAACTCATCGATCTTTCTCTGATAAATCTTTGAAATAGGGCGCACAGATCCATCTGCACCAATGCATCCATAAATTTCATACAATTGCTGTTTAATGATCGTTGGATCAAGCTCTCCATCAACCACAGCTTTTTTTAATTCTGGCATCATATAAATCCTATGTCCAATAATAGGATAATAGACACTTAGAATTAATCCGCAAAGAATGCCTGGCAATGTTACATCAATTGCCTTATTTGCCCAACGATTAATAGGAACCGGATCAACCAAGATATCTTTATATTCGTGGAATTTTTGGAAATATCTAAGATAGCTTTGGTCTGTTGGCCTAGAAGGCCGAATAACATCAATTACGATTCCAGGATATTTTCTTCCTGCTCGAGAATAAGCCTGAATGTATTCAGCAGTACTCCCCGGAATTCCGAAGAACATAATCTCATTAAAACGATCTGCGTCAACTCCATGAGAAATCATACTTGTTGCAGAAATCATATTAAAGTCGACATCATTGACAATATCTTTGGCTGTTTCAATTTCTGCTAAAATCTTGCGAACATCTTGGAAAGAATCATCGCCAGTCATTTTCGCAGCCACATATGTTCGTATTCCTTCATCATTTAGCTCGATATTTATTGGGTTGTTTAATGCACCAACAACGTTAGTGCTATCGGTTTTGACATTATTGTATTCAATACTTAGCCAATAATCTTGCACCAGCTTTTTGCACTGCTCGTCAGTCAGTTCCTCTAAGCCCTTGATCTTTCGAATACGATCCGGAACTAAAACATATTCCCAAATTACTTCACGTAACGCTTTTAAGGAATATGCTACCCCACTGATTATCGCTCTACCGAACGGCGCATATCCGATGATAATTCTGTTTAGATCATTTTCGTCAATATATGAGTAGAAATTTTTCTTCAGATCAATAGATTCACACGGGAATCTTCGCGGTGTTTTCAGAAACAGCTGGTTAATCTGATCTTCATAATTTGATATAGTTGCTGTTGCTCCAATGACTTTCATTCCACGTCTTGAAGACGTATGATTACGGCAGAAATAATCAATCATAAGCTCATAATGAGAGTCATATGTACCCAAAGACTCTCGAATAAGATGAAGTTCGTCCTGAATCATCAACGTTGGGACTGGATCATACATCGAAACAGTGGAAAAATGTTCTTCTTCGCATTCCTTGAATTCTATACATCCATCGGGTCCACAATATCCGTGCATTATACATTTATGATCTGCACCTCTAAAAATCTGGGCAAAATTTCTGTTGAATCCAATTGCAGACATCTTATCCACTGTGCTTATAATTACAGATGGTAAGTATCTATATATCTCGTTATCAACAATGTAAATAGGAAGAACAGATTCACGACAAGATTTATTTCCGCAAACATGAACGAGCTTCATGTGGTCAACATCAGCGACCATGTGGAGATCTGCACCACAGAAAGGACATTTTTCCACAACCAGGTACTTTTTATCGCGTTCTTCCTGGGAGAGAGAGTTAATCTCATCCAACTTATATTTACTAAGCTTGTTCGGCGTATTTCCTTCTCCACATAAGTATCCTAATCCAAAGGAATCCGAACTTCCCATTTGAGGATGTTGACGCCTTATTAACTCCGCCTGGGCTAGAATATTAGCCACTCGAGAAGCTTGTTGTGCAGCAAGTAACCTCAGAGGATATCTAAGAATTGCTGTAACACCGCACTTCTTTCCGCGAAGTCTATCAAAGAACAAATTGAAAACAACTGTACCTAAAAATGCCTCTGTCTTACCTCCACCTGTAGGGAAGTAAATAACGTCGGCCGCATCAAATGTTGATTTGGCTTTTATATTTTCCGGCAAGGGCAAATTCTTTTCGCAAGATGCAATATCAAGAATAACCGAAACAATATAAACAATCTGAAACAGACGCCATCCTCCATAGCTTTTAGGCGAATTGGCAAATGCTTGATTCATGCAAACAAAAGCATCGCGGATAATAGAGTAATCTCGAATCAAATCTATTCCCAGCTTAAAACGTTCAATTTCAATTTCGAAATCATCTATTTCTGAGCGCATCTGACGTTTTGCTTTTTCTGACAATACAGCACGCTTTTCTTTCTGTGTTCTACGCCAATCCGAAAGGACTTTAAGCATTCCTCGATGAATTGTATCTAAGGTTTCCACCGGAGAACTAATAAGATCTGTAAAACGAGCTGGAATATCATTATTTGTTTTAAGGCGATATTGCTTGAAAGTTGGCACATTAGTCGTAACAATGTAATCCATCGTTTCTCTTAATTCAAGAAAGTCTATATTACAGTTAAATCCTAATGCAGCCTGTTCTTTGCTATATTTGTAATCATCCTGAAAATGGCTTAACTCAATAGGGATATACTTCGTTCCGTCGAGCTGAACTTTCAATCTTGCATTGAATATTGTTGAGATTTTTACATGGTCTTTATGTCGTTTTTTTAGAAGTTCTCCTTCAACTTGCTCAGCTTTGTTAATCAGTTTAAGTCCAATAGATAGAATACTGTTTTTTACCTTAAACTCGCCGGTAACGGCCATATTCCAGTTGACAGTGTTAATTACTTCTTTCTTTTCTCGTTGAAGAAATGCATCCCACTTTTCTTCAGTCACCAAATCCCCGAGGGTAATTTTAGATTTGACATCGTACTTATAGTAATGTGGGTCAGTAAGGACTTTTTGTGCAATGATATCCTGAATCTGCCTAAACAATTTCTGATTGACTGGATCCAAATCATCGACGATACCCATCTGATTCTCAGGGTCAACAATATCAGCAACTTTGAATACAAGCGCAGAGCATTCCTGTTCAATAGACACACGTTTATAGATTTGAAGAAGAGGAATATCGTAACTATTTGACTTCTTTCCTTCCACACTCGCAATCTTTTCTTTTACTTCGGTGTCACTCCAAAATTGACCAATAGTTGTGTACGCTCGGTCAAAAAGCTTATTATACTGTCGTATTGTTGCCTGACATTGCTCCGTGTATGAAGGATAAACGCGATAAAACCAATTGCCGCATGGCTGTACTGTCAATACCGCATTGGGGATGTCATCCACCGGAATATTGAAATTGACGCCTATTCCGTTGATAATTACACGTGAAGTAATATAACTAGCCATATCCGTAGACGCTGGTGCTAGTTGTCCAACAATGAACTGGTCTTCCGGAACTTTACCTTCAATTCTAGGTATTTCTTCCCCTGTGAGTTTTCCTATGTATTCTTTCGTGATTTCTTCGGCAAATAACTTGTGCCATAATTGCTCATTCATCATAAGTTATTCCTCCAACATCAAGCGGACAGTACTATATTTTAATCCAATTTTATTGAACATCGTCTCAATCAAGAAGCTGTAAATATCCAAGCTAATATGTTCTTTATTTGACACCAATATATTCAAAAGGGATGCAAACTCCTCCTGGTTTAGAGATGGCATTGCTAATTCAAAAACGTATTCTTTGGATTTTTCAAACAGATCGACTTTAATAACGTTATATAGATCAGAGGTTTTGGTTAATTCGCCAGCGCAAAGGATGTCTTTCATCAAAGCAATAAATTGTTTAAGATCGCATATCTTAGAAAACTCAGACCATGAAAACAGCTTTACATACGACAAGTAATCCTCAGTAAGCTCTGGATGTAGTTTTGATAAATCCTGTAAATACTGTTTACACTCATCCCAATCTAAATCTTCAATATTCTTTAATTCAAAAGTTGATGCTTCTTCTGACTTAGACAAAGAGTTTGCTTCGCGAATTTGATTCATAAACTCTTCTAATTCTGATGCAATGATGACACTGGCTTCTTCATCAATTGACGCATATTCTCCACATATCACCATAGAACAATCTACTTTTCCACCACCCATTATTCCATCGAGTGCGAGAATTTTCCCACTACATGATAATGTGGTCTCAAAGTTCAACGAATTACATATGATACTGCCATTTACAGTCAAAGTATTTGCATCTATGTCTGTCGCTGTTAAGTTGTCCGCAACCATACCATCTGTAACTTCTAATTGACCAAACACCTTGCATGTCCCCTGCACACTTAAGGTATTGGCCTTACAATTGCCAAAACAAATAAGATTTCCCATAACCAAGAGAGAATCTGCATCAATATCTCCCTGTACGGTTAAATCATAATTTGCTCTGATGTTTCCTTGAATGTCTGTTGCTACAATAAGGCTAACTTCAAAGATTGAATCATCATCTTGAATATTTGTTATTATATTTAATTCACCCAGATGTTCACTATTAACTTCGTTATAGCGCATGTCATTATTCCTCCTGGTAAAAGGCTTCCTTTAATAGTCTGACATAAAATGATGTTTCCTCTGAATCTGCAGATACAATGCGCAGAATATCTTTTGCTCTAGCCAAAGACATATATAAAATATTAATGTTCTTGTTAAACGCATCTATTACATCTTCGTTTGTACTATTATTTTTCAATTGTTCCAGTTTCTTTGTATTATCATGAAGCCCCAACGGAAGTAGTCCACAAATCACGACAGCTTTAAAGTCCAAACCGAGTGATGATTCCATGGTTACAATTGGAACACCGTTAATATTTGAATAAGATACCCCATATTCGGATGCAGTGCTATTTAAAAGCGAATATGGAATATTTGCCTGGTTCAAATAGTTTTTTAAATGATCAATAGGAGTGTAGTGTTTTTCAGCTCTGCCTTTGACATATTTATACTGTCTGTTGTAACAGATAACAGCTATGGAATCATAAGGAATGTGATAGTTATCATGAATATCAATTATTTGATTCAAAACCATGATGGCTTCAGCATCCGAATCCAAATAATTCTGACCGACTTCAAGATACTGTAGGTCCAATCCTTCACGAATACTTTTTCCTCGCAAAAAAATATCCGCATCTTGATTCACAGGTATTCCTAAACGATCTGCATACAGCAGTGCACGATCTGTAAATCGCCGAATGAAATCGTTAATCTGAATCGAATTTCTATAGTTGATTTCAATAGGAAAACTCTTACCTCTAAAATTGGGATAGGCATCTCCGTGACCTTGCCACGGTGCCTTGCCACTTTTTATAGATGTCTTCACACTTTGAGACTTATCACCGCAGATAACAAAAAAATGATCATCAGAGTTTTTGTTTTCGACCAAATCGTAACAGACCTTATACCATTCTGGTTCAAACATCTGCACTTCATCGATAAAAACTCCATAGTATCGATTCTTAATGCGCCCAGCTTTCATGTTCTGGATTAAGCACTCTCTTATCCGAGAATAATCCCCTCCAGAAGCAAGAGGAACGCGGATACCATTGTCTTGGAGCAGCTTTACGCATAATTTATCAAACGTCAAACATTCAACATTATTTGTTGAAAACCCCGCCGACTCAATCAACCATTTAAAATAACTGACCAAATTTCGATTATATCCAGTAATTAAAAAACGTTTGTCGGGATTAAGGCCTGCAACCTTAAAGCATTTCGAAATCAGAATTACACTTTTGCCACTTCCTGCACAAGCAATAATTAGTTGGTCACCCTTCTTAATTTTATTGATGTAATTAATTTGCCCATCGTCTAACATATATGCAACGGCCGCACGATCAACAGAAGTTGTATCAGCATCCAAAAACGAACTATGTTTCTTTGATTGCTTTGGAGTCTCTATCGCCGCTTTGGCTTGAGGAATAGTGTACTCTGGGGCAACTCTATTGATAATGTCTGGGATCAAATCCTCCGAAATGCAAGGATGTCCCTCATGCCCCCACAAAAAAGAATCTAAATAAGTTTTGTCCTTTTGTGCGTCTTTCCAAAAGTCTTTAAAAAGGCAAGCGTTGTCAACAAAATCCGTAAAACCATCCATTGTGGAAAACATAGCCAAATCAGGTTTTTCAATGTCCGGAAATAGATAAACTATTTTTTGAGGGAATATAACTTTCCCATTTCTCAAAAGATTTCTCTGATGAAGAAATCTCTCCTTTAGAATTTCATTTTCTTCTTTTCGCGCAGGAATACCTTCAAGAATTGCTTTGATTAACAAAGGTAATTCTTTACACTCAACTACCATATGAAATAGAGCAACACCCTTATCGGTAATAAGAACATGACCAATTCCTCCGTTGTTCTTTGTAGGATTACAGCAGAGCAAACACATAGCATCTTCCTTATATACGGATTTCAATAAGGCAATAAGTTGCTTATCATATTTATCGATAGAGAGTTCATCATATTTCTGCGGAAGAATTCTCATATGTGTTACCTTCTTTTTCCCTGAATTTTGCTCATGATTCCGTTGTAGATTATTTCAACCATCTCACGCGATAAATACTCTGATAATGTTTCAAAAACTAACCGAAGTATTTTCTTTTGTTTTTTGTCTATCTCAGATGAGATTTCGCTGTTGATTTTGTAATTTGTTGTTGTGTCAACTTTTTCCTGAACAGAAGCCAATCTGGTTGATGCGGCTCTCTTTTCCTCAGCCAATTGAGGAGACCTTTGAGAAATTCTTGTGAGTTTTTTTTCTGCATCGCGCAATTCTTCAGCCAGTTGCTCTTTATCCTTCTGAGAGTACAGGCCTTCATCAACCATTTTGTCTACTTTTTCTGTTACTCGAGTTACCTCTCTTAATAGGCGTGCATCGGGATTGTTTCTTGTTTTTGATGCTTCTCTAATCTCGCGAGTTATAACATCACCGACCTGATCCCTCAGTTTTTCTATCATCTGATAATAAACTTCATTCTGTTCGAAGTCATCTCTACGAGCATTAGGAATAAGTCCAGTGGTATTTACAAAAATCTCACCTTGGACCCAACCGTTAAAACGATGTTCTTTAAACATTACATCCATGGTACGTCTATCACCGATAAGGATATTGCCTAACCGCATTCGCATACCGAGCAATCCGTTATCTGATAATGTGCCATTCCAGTTACATCTTCCATACCAGCCGAGCAGAGATGAAGTCGAATCAAGGTCAATAGAAAATGTAACGACCTCGGTGATCACGTCCTCCGTTCGTTGATTTCTATCAGACCTAAAACGATATCTGTTGGGTTTAAGTACCTGTTTTAAATGATCCTCATCATATCCAATAAAAATGTTGAATTCCGTTAGCGTGTAGTCATGCTCAGCCAAAAACCTCTTTATTTCAGGCGCGACTACAAAGTGTTTCTCATCGTAGGGAACTGGGGCAACCTCTGACAAGTACTGCTTGATTTCATCAAGATCGAGCAATTCTGAGGAGCTATCTACTTCATCCATATCTACTCTAAAGAAGTGGTCACCTCTATTCGCATCAATCTCTTCTACCTCAGTAATGCGTTCTATTACACTCTGAAGATCGAGCTCTTCTTCATGGTCAGGACTTAAAAGACTTTTGAGGAGTTTGCAGTCGAAAACAATTTTAGTCGCAACATCTTCTCCTTGGGCAGAGGTGGTAAATGTCAAACGATCACAGTAAGATAAACCTCCAAGACGCCCAATTCCTCGAAAACCACGATTAGCATCTTGCCGTTTTGTGGATTTTCCAATACTCAACAATACATTAGTCGCTCGAGCAACTGATATTCCTTTTCCATTATCAACAATAGAGATGCAGCCATTTTCCGCGTCGACAAATACTTTTATTTTAGCTTCTTCGTTTAACATTACCCCTTCGGCAACAGCATTCTCAATTGAGTCAACAGAATTCTGAATATACTCTCTATACACAATGCGTGGATCTGAATACATGCCAGTTGTCAATGATTCTAATGTAAACTTTCCTACTTCAACCATTTCAAAATACTCCTTTATAACAGTTGCATCTTATTCGCTCACAGAGAAGTCTTCCATTTTACACTTAATATACCTTCCGCTTCTAACTCTTCCGTCTTTGGGCCTAATAGCATCTTCTGGGATTGCCCAATACGAACCTATTTTCACTGCACCTGGAATTCTCCCCTCAGAACAAAGATCGTTTATCCATCTAGCAGAGAGATTCCATTTTTCCGATGTTTGTCTAATTGATAAATAGCCCATACAGTTCTCCGTTCTTATTCGAAAAGATGATATACTTCGACAAAATAATTCTACTCTAAACCTCGCGGAAAATCAATCTATTTGTCATCCCCTGTTGCCCAATATTTTACGCACCTCACTAATTTGCAAGCAATGTTTCCTTGGCCAAGTCCTGCGAAAACGACGTTATCTCCAAACGGGACAACTTGCTTGTTGGGATATTCCCAAACCCTTATCGATCATCACTTTGTGATGGCTGCGCGTTTCTTCGAAACACTAAAAAAGCAAGGTCTGAGTAGCAGTACCATGACTGTTACCCAGACCTTTTGATTTGCCAGACTTAATGACTTTGTTCATCCTTCCGGCGTTTCTGCTCTTCTTCCTTAAGCCTCGGACAGATAGGAGAAAACCCTGCTTCATACACCTTTCGGCAATAACGCAGGGCCGTGCTTTTCGCTTCAAATTCATTGTCACTCCAGTTTGCAGCGATATATGCCAGTGGTCTAACCATGTGTACCTCCTTCTTTCAACATCATCAGTGACCGTCATGCTCAGGCCTTTTGTGCTTCGGCTTACCGCCGATCTCTTCGGCGGCTTTCACCGCTTCGCGTGACTGGAGGGCCTCATCGGGAATCGGGATCGCCATGATGCTGCGTCCCATTTTCACGAAGGCCTCCGGCTGGTGGAATAACTCCTCAAACTTGCCGACCTGTTCCGGAGTGAGGGAACCGAAGCTGTCCTCCGTAAGACCGGTCACCAGGAAGGAACCGGCAATCACATCATAGACCTCATTGTTCTCATCACGAAGAGCACGGTTGAGAGGAAGTCCGTTGATTTTGCCTTCCTCATTGACGATCAGGCCAACCGGATCCTCGAAGGGATAAACCACCTCGATAAAGCCGCCTACCAGCTGCTGAAGATCCTCAAGGCCGGTCTTTGCTTCAATGACCTTCGGGTGCTCATTGGGTTCAACCAGCAGCATGGTGATCGTATCTGCCTCCATAAATCCGGCAGGCTCATCCGCAAGCATGGCTTCTACTCTGGCAGCCTCGCGGGCCTCAAAGGTACGGGCGTTTTCAAAGATGTGTTCCTCACTGTCATAGTGGAATACATTGTCGGAGAGACGATCCGCAGGCGCTACCTCCGCCTCATTGATGCTTCGCACCATTTCTTCCAGATGACTGAGTTCCATACTTCCATCATCGGCAATGAACAGAACTTCATGGATCGAAGAAGGGAGAACGTAGAAATCGCCGCCCATCGTTTCAGCCGCCTGATCCAAAAAATCCGGATACTGAAGGATGCAGGCACCGTTCTGACCGCCCTCTACCGTAGCGACCCAGATGGGAGAAGGCTCGTCCGGAAGAAACATACCGGCAGCATCGCCCATCATGTCACGCAAGACCTCGTTCATGTTGCGAAGAGTTGCCGGATGGTTCTGCACGGCAGCTTCCAGGGCATCCGAATAAAGCTGATCCGCAGTAATATCATAGGTCTGAAGCATGTTGTTGGTTACGAGAATGCTGGCAGAGCCCTGCTCATTACTTTCCATCTCGAAGCGGTAAACAAGAGCCATGTCTTCCACAGGTCTGTGAGGAATCTCGGAAAGCTTTTCCTCGTTTCCGGCAATGGGAATCATCTGAAGGGTCAGTTTTTCCTTCATCTGATCGTAATCCATCAGCGCCCGGGTATCGAACTGAGGCATACTTCCGGCAATCTCTGCCACCTGCTTTTCAATGTTATGAAGGGCCGTCTCCATAGGCATACCGTCCTCAACACGTTTGTAAACATATTCCAGATTCATCGTGGCGGCAACGTTACTGCCTGCAGGGCTGACAGCCAGTCCGGTATAGGATTCTCCCTGCAGCTTCGAAACGGCCTGAATGCCAATATCCAGATCGGGAAAGCGTTCACGCATCTCATCGACAACCTGAATCTTAAACTGATCAAAATCCATGTGTTAGTTCTCCTTTTCCTCTTTCGGCAGCCAATAACCACAGATGGTCTTTCCGTCTTCACCGGTAATGGTTACGAAGTGCTCATTCAAAAAGATCATTGCAGCAAGAAAGTCCATCGCGGTAAGCTCCTCGCATTCGGTTTCATCGTCATTGACTCTGGCAATATAAACCGGAGCCGTGATGGTGATATCATCTTCGCTTTCCCAGGTGTGCTCCGTATAGTGGAGAAACAGATGGTCGCCGATCTCAACACAATAAAACGTCTGCTCATCATCAAAACCCGGGAACTTTGACAGGGCATCTTCTTCCGTCATCAGCTGTACCGGCTTGCCGGGAACCGCAAAAAGGACGGTAGCGTCCATACAGGCCATGTCCTCCTCGTCCCAGTCATCCATGTCTTCGAAATTCTTAGTGTCCCAGGGATTGTTCTTTCCCTGAAGCAGGCTGGCAATTCGGGAAAGAACAATGGCACTGTCACAGAACATTTCTGCCAGCTCGTCTACCGAATCTGCAAGCTCAATCGCTGCAGCCTCTTTTTCGGAGGGCTTTTTCCGGATACCAAGCAGATTCTGCATCTGCTGCATCATTTCTTTTTCACTCATTGATTGATACTCCTTTTCGTGTTTTGGATAAAAAGAAAGCACCATCAAAAGTTGTCCTTCTGACAGTGCTCGTGGTACTGATATTGAATTATCGTTCCTGATCGCGGGCTTTCTTTTTCTGCCATTGATCCAGAAGCTTGATAATAGTGTCCTGCATCTGCTGTGTGGTGTAGGACCTGGGGAAATACTTCCTCAGCTGTTCATTTCGGAAGGTGACCCGTTCAAGATCACCTTTCTTCACTTCATTCATGATCTCTCTGGCGGCGTCCATGGTGAAATCGCCTTCCTGCGCCAGCTTCTTCAGGCGCTGAGCCTGGGAAAGAGAAGGGGATGCCTGCACTTCATCCATAGCCTGCATGAAAACCTCCTGTTCCTCCGGAGCAAGATAGGATAGTTCAACCGCCGGATTGAAGGAAATCTGCTTCTGATCGACCATTTCCAGAAGTTCGGGAATGAGGTTGGTGAGACGGATGTAGCGTTGAATCTGATTGCGGCTTTCGCCTAACTCTGCAGCCATTACTTGATCTGTCCGCAACTTTGTCCCAACTTGGGACGAAGTTAAATCTGACCTAGATCCCTGATGCTTCATCGCTTCCAACTTCATTTTGTACGCATAAGCCCTCTCGCTGGGCAGAATGTTTTCTCTTTGAAGATTCGAATCCACCATAAGCACCGTGGCGGCATCATCATCCATCTGCCTTACCAGCACCGGAACCTCCGCAAGCCCTGCCAGCTCAGCAGCATGGGCACGGCGATGTCCGGAGATAATCTCATACCCGCCATCCTCCAAAGGCCTTGCAATCAGAGGGGTCAGCACACCGTACTGTGCGATACTCTCCGTTGTTCGAAGCATGGCTTCATCATCGACCACCTTGAAGGGATGATCCTTAAAGGGCACCAGCTCGCTGATGCTGATATTCTGTACTCGTTCCAGCTGACTCTCTGCACGGCTTTCATCCGTCTCAAAGATATCATCGTAGCTGGTCAAGCTGATGTTTCCGCCTCTTTTCGGCATTCTGAAGCACCTCCTTTGTCAGACCCCGGTAGGCTTCGGCGACCTTACCGCCCGGATCGTGTTTGAAAATACTCACGCCCTCCGCGCTGATTTCCGCTGCACGGACGGAGCGAGGGATGTCTGCGTCGTAGACCTTAAGCTTGCTGCCGTAAGTATCACGGATCAGCGTACTGATTCCCTTTGCAAAGTTAGTACGAAGGTCCACCATGGTCAGCAGAATTCCTTCGATTCGAAGCTTGGGATTGATCTGACGCTTGACCTTGTTTACCGTCTGAAGCAGCTGCTCCAGGCCTTTTGCTGACAGATAGTTTGCCTGGACAGGAATGAGAACCTGATCCGATGCAGCAAGCGCATTGACGGTCAGCATGCCCAGAGAGGGCATACAGTCCAGTAGAATATAGTCGTACTGAAATTTCAAAGCATCTAAAACCTGTCTTAAAACCGTTTCGCGGCTCATGGCGTTGACCAGCGAAACCTCCATACCTGACAGCGTGATATTTGCAGGAACAAGATCCACGCCTTCTTCATGTGACAGGATACCCTCCTTAGGAGCGATGGGCTGATCCTGCATGACCTTCGCCATCAGGTCGGTCAGCGTGACCGGAAGATCATCCGGCCTGGGATGTCCAAGGGCAATGGTCAGGGACGCCTGCGGATCCGTGTCCACAAGCAGCACTCTTTTTCCCTCATTGGCAAGGCCAATGCCCAGATTTTCGCAGGTGGTAGTTTTTCCGGTTCCGCCTTTCTGATTAACAACAGCCATGATTGTGGCTCTCGACATAATGATCACCTCCTAGATCAAACCATTGGCCATGTCGTGCTGTACCCAGTTCTGATAGTAAGAACTGATGGTAGTTGGTGCGTTGTAGAGGACTGCCAGCATGTACTGCTTCATGTCCTTAACGCGGGTTGTGTTGTTTGCCAGTGTCATCAGCGCATATTTGATATGCTCTGCATCCAGCTTCATGAATCGACTTTTTACGACTTCGATCGGCATATCTTCCCGGTTGATACGAATGCTTTTTCTTGTTGAGCAGCACACATCAACCATGAGATCGACCATGGCATGAAGCGCTTCCCGATCAAGTGTCCTATCCCGGGAAAGATAATCCAGCTCGAGGGATTCTCTGAAATAATCCTCATACTGAGCTCGGATCCGCATCGCTTCGCTTTTCCCGACATTTCTGTCGGAATAGAAGGAATCGGTATCACTATACTCAGTATTAATTATATCAGTCTTATTTCCGTGTCCTTTTGACACTTCAAGAGATGTGATTTCGACACTTACAGAAGTGTCATTTTGACATTTCAAGAAATGTCTCTCCACAGGGCTATCCACCGAGATGAAGTTTTTCACATAGATCAGGTTTGGTTTTCCCAGACCCTGACGCTTCCTCTCAATGAGACCGACCTTTTCCTCCAGATCCGAGAGCAGCTGGATCGCTTTTTTGTTTCCGCAGTTCATGTCCGCCATGATTTCTTCAATCGTGCAGATGATATACACGCGGCCCTGTTCATCGATCCATCCGTTTTTCGCAGAGAGGGGAACGCGGTCCAATAAGATGCCGTACAAAGTTTTCGCCTCAGCAGACAGATATTTGAACCGGTCATTCGTAAAAAGCACCTTGGGAACCCGGTAGAAGGCAAACTGTTCTGCCTGGGCTCCGTAGAAATAATCAAACACTCATAGTCACCACCTGCTTTCAGGAGAATTTATCGCGCTTCAGGGGCTTCTTGCGAAACACATCCTTATCCTTACCGTAGGGACACC
>OGEZ01000590.1_pt1 | contig 29055 bp, 30 predicted proteins | sample 1570831 | NCBI WGS metagenome assembly OGEZ01 (sample SAMEA2582059, study PRJEB24529) | metagenome | biome: Human gut stool | place: China | collected 2011
GTTCAAAATTGTTCAGCTAAATAGCTAAATAATGTACTTCTTAAAAAGAGCCGAAGGCTCTACGAAGCTCCTGCCTCTATAGGCGGCGAGTAGTTCACACATTCAAGATTAAGGAGAAACAAAACTATGATTAAATTTAAAAAAGCAGCAGTTTATCTTTGTTGTGGAGCTATGATCGCATCATTAGCAGGATGTGGATCAAAGGCAAGTACAAAAACAGAGCAGCCAACATCTGCAGTAGAAACAAGCGTAGAGTCAACAGAAAGCGTTTCCGTAGATGCATCTGCAACATCAACAGATACAGAGTCAGAAGCAGAATTACTTATCACGGGACCAAAGAAAATTACTGGCTATAGCCAAATTGGAAATGTGGGATCAATTACCTGTGATGACGGAACCGCCTATGCCGTAAGCGAGGATTTGTATAACGAGTTAAAAGAGAAATCTGAAGAGTCCTCTGATGCAGAATATATGATTACATCAAGAAAAATGACGGATGCTGAAATGGACGAATACAAAGAAAATGCAGCTGCAAATTCAACTTTGTTAGTCGGCTCGCTCGTATTATATTCAGTAGACCAGGATGAACTTGGGAATCTGACGGACGAAAAAATCCATGAACTGGCCGTTGCATCAATTAGTTCTGACAAACAAAATGATGAAGACGCAGTCAGATACGCAGAAAATGCAATTCGTATGGCTGTAGAGATTCAGCAAAAATATAAAGATAACCCAGATATTTCAGAAGAGGAATACTATGCAGCAATGAAAGACTCCGAATACTATGAGTCTTGTATTAAATATGCGGTTAGTCAGTTAGAAGATACTGGAGTATCAGAAGAACTTGTTTCTTATGAAATCAGCGAATAACACAAACTTGTTTTAGAAATATAAAAGAAGAGGGAGTTTCCCTCTTTTTATTTGTTTTAAAAACAATCCATACTAAAAGAAATGATTGAAAGGAGCTTTAAAAGTGAGTTATCGAACAACGATTAATGGGAGTCAGCTTTTTGGAAATAACGAGTTTTGTGGTGAGTGGATTGATTTCATCAAGTCTCAGGGTATTAAAATAGATGATGATGGAAATTATAAAGGCGAGATTGCGGACTTTATGGCTGCGTTAACAGTAATAGAAAAAATTACTATGCGTCTGCACCAGGAACGCATCTGTAATCAAAATACAAAGAATCTCTTTGATTTCAGTTATGTTCCAGACACAGTTGAAAAAGATAAAGATGACGAGTACGGACAATCCTTATTAGATGCCGAAATTGAACTGATGCATAACTCTTATGCTTTTTTGCCTTATCAATTTTACATGTTGTGTAAAGATCAACTTCACCAGGAACATCTTTTTACAACACCTGGACATGAATACTGTTTTAAGTTAAAACCAGGAGAAACAATTAAAGTAGAAGCTCATTAGGAGGATATATGGAATCATTAAACAAATTAAGAACAACATTAGATAAAATCGAGAATGCAAGCAGTTTTAGTGAACTGAATCAGTTATTTGAAAGAGCAAATGAGTTACTGATGAATGTATATGACCAAAAGCATCGGCAGATGCAGTGGGATAACAAAAAAGAAAAATAACTTAATCTTGCATTCAATGTGAAAATATAATAGAATTTTAAAGGAGAAATAAATATATGGAAAGCAAAAAGAAACTGATTGAAGTAATTCCGGTATCAGAAGGATGGTTAAATAAATATATCTTCTCTTATGAGTTAGATGATGGATCTACATATTCTTATGAGGTCATTTCCAGAGAGAAAATCAATTCTGTAGAAGATGCGAAAAGAATTGCAACAAAAGACAACGCGGTTACAATTATTCCATTTACGGAAGATGGGCATCTGGTCCTGACAAAAGAGTATCGTTATCCGGTCAATGATTATATCTGGGAATTCCCGGCCGGACTTATTGACGCAGGCGAAGACGCAAAAGCAGCGGCGATCAGAGAGATGAAAGAAGAAACCGGTCTCGATGTCGTAGAAATTATGGATGATCTTCCAGGCGGATATTCTTCTGCTGGTATGACAAATGAGAGAGTAGCTGTTGTTGTTTGTAAGGTAAAAGGTGAAATTAAAAACGCAGAAGGTAAGGAAGAAATCTATGCTTCAAAGTTTAATCTCTACAACGCACTGCAGCTGATCTCCAGTGATTCTAAGTTTAGTGGAAGATTCGAATTCTTTCTTACTGGATTAAGATATGGAATTTTGTTAGGCAGCAAAAAGTAATAGGAGAAATGATGGAAAAATACATTGTATCACGAGTAACGAAAGAAAGTTCAGATGGAACATTTTGCGTTGGAGACATCATTTATATTTCGAAAGACGGTGGAATGGTGTTTCCGTTTCAAAGAGGCCAGTTAGAGAAAGGTGAATGGGACGTTAATGGAACGAATGATTTTGTTGCTGTTCCTGCATCTGAATATGTGGTTGTTCGAGACACTTATTCCGAATATATCGAACGAATTAATTAGAAGAGGTTTAACCTCTTCTTTTTTTAGACGCAGAAGAAATTTATATGACATACTATTGTATAATCGAAAAAGGAGGAAAATCATGAAACTTAAATTCATGAAGGATGGATATGGGCTTTGCACAGAAATTGGAGTCGATTATATAAAACAAATCGTCAAGATAAAAAACCACACAGATCATCCGTTAGATCGGGCATTTGGAATAAATGAATGCCCTACACTCAAAGATTATGAGGAATTCTTAGAAGAACGATGCATGCCAAAGACAAGGCATCATCTAATACTGGAATTACAAATGCTAAGATTAAATTGTGGATACAACCCGCTCGTAATTGCTAAACACTTTAATGGTCGAACAGCCGGAGACGACCATTACATTATTTTTGAGGAGGAGGAAACATTTGGAAAGATCGATTGATCTATCAAAATATGATATTCCATCAATAGAAAGAGCTACATCAAAAGGCAATCAACTAAAATGGAATATAGGAGAGTATTGGATTAAGGCAGATGGCGTAGGCTACGAAGGTTTGGCCGAATATATTGTTTCATGTATCTTAGAAAAATCAAATGTGGATCGATACTGTAAATATGATGTAATCAGCATTAAATATAAAACAGATGTATTTACCGGATGCATCAGCAGAGATTTCTTACCAAACGGATATACATTAGTAACATTAGAAACACTTGGACGAGCGTTTAAGAATGAATCGATTGGAGAGTTTTTAGCCAAACCTGGTTTTGCCGAGGATAAGGTCGATGTCGTCATAAACTTCTTAAGAGAGCTAAAAATCCCAGAAGTAGAGAAATATATAACCGCACTGATTGAATTGGACTCATTAACATTAAATGATGATCGTCATACGAACAACATTGCGTTTTTAAGACAAGATGATGTTTTAATTCCGGCGCCAATTTTTGATAACGGCGGAGCCCTTCTCTCAAATACGATGGAATACTCGAGACAATACAGCCCAAGACACTTAATCGCAAACATTTCAGCAAAACCATTTTCTTCGTCTTTTTTTAGACAAAAACAAATATTCGAAAGGAAATATGGACAAAATTTCCAAACAAGATTTACAAAAGATGATTTACGCGCCTGTTTAGATTATGCGTCTGCAGTTTACACTGATGATCAGATCCTAAAACGTGTCGAGATCGCTTTTCTGGAACAAATGGACAAGAATAAAGATTTGTTTGTCGAAGAAACGCGTAAGGAAGAACTACCAAAAAAAAATTCAAACAGCAAATTATACATGACGATTATGACGAACGATGAAGAGCTCAAATGAGCTCTTTTTTGTTGCAAAAAAAAGGACATAATAAAAATAGCAATGTAAAAAAGGAGAAGAAGAATGGATAAGCTTAGAGAATTTCTCAATTCGAGAACATTTTTTATTATTTGGGCAATTTCAACCATTCCAGCGTTGATTTTCAAACTTCTCGTAATGAAGTTTGGATGGTATGATTTGTATTTTGCAATGCAGCCATTGGAATCCATTATTAGCTACTCAGCTACAGGATTGGTAATTTTGAAATTTCTTATAAACAAGTAGTAGGCATTTGATGATTAAACGCAAAAAGGAGAATATGAATGGATAAATTAAGGAAAATTTTGCATTCAAAATGGTTTACAATAGTTTGGACAACCGTAGCAATACCATTGTTGATTTTAAAGTTATATATCATGTTATTTGGATTAACTGATTTATATAATTCGCTGCAGCCGTGGGAATCGCTTCTTTGTTTGACTTTAATTACAACAGCTGCTTTAAAGAAAACTCTGTAGACAACTCATTGATGGATAAAAGAGGGTAATGGCCCTCTTTTTTTATTTTCCCGGCACACGTTGACAAGTGCAAAATCCTCTAATACAATTATTATATGATTGGAGGGAAAGTATGTTCGATATTAATAAAGCAAAAGAATATGCTTCTGCGCATGCGTATAAAGAATTACTTACATATTTTGTAAATACAAGTGGATTAGAAAAGTCAGAGATTGCTTATATTATAAAAACGGATCGAAGCATTCTTGGAATGTGTTTAAAAGGTACGGCTCAGATAACGGACAAAATGATTGCAAACCTTTTAGTGTATCTGAAACTACCATTACCAGAAAACATTAACAGCAATGATATTCTATATAATAAAAAGATTGCAATGAAATTAGCAACAGAACATAAATATCCGGAACTTTTATCTTACTATATCAAGACGTCTGCGTTTTCAAGAAAGAAGATCGCCTCATTACTTGAATGCAGTAGGAGATCATTAATTCGTTATGAAGAAAAGAATCGAAAGATGCCGAAAGAAGTTATTACGAAGTTATTGATATTGATGGATCTGTCTAATGACCAATGTAAGAAGTGTCAGAATGATTGTTCTAATAGAAAAAATAACGATAATAAGATTATTGACTCAACGATTGAAGGAAATGTAATGGAAAAAACAAAACCTTCGGAAGACCAAGAAATTCTGAATAGAACAATAAAATTGAATGAAGGAGAAGTTGCTGAAGAAGAAATTACCGAAACAGTCGAAGAAAATGCCTCTGCGTCTGCTGATCTTTCAGAAACAGTAGCGGAATCCAAATCAATAGAATCATCAAATGAAGTCATGAATGATAAAAACTATGTTGAGGCAGTAGAAGAGGAAGTTGCAGAAGCAGGTTTAGCAAGCGAAAGCTCTGATATCTTAAACGAAAACGATGCAGATCATTATGACATAACAAAAGATATTGATCTTGCATCAATGTTCAGTAAAGATAAAAATGGAAATGCCCGTCTAATTTGGCGAGGGAATTATACTTTATACAATTCATTATACTTGATGATGAACGTCAACGGATGGTGTAAAGAAAAAGTTGCTTCCGATTTGAGGATGGATGTAAATGCTTTGATTGATTATATGTGCGGACGAGAACCGATTGACAAAACTTTGGTTCCTGTAATTCTCACATATTTTAAAACCGATTTGGATACATTATTCCCAGAATTATCCTCATATGATTTTGGCGAAACATATTTAAGACTTAAACTTAAAGATGTCAATTATAAAGATCAATCATATTCTTATGAAAAATATTATTGCAACAAATACGGAGAATTTCTTAGAAATGCATTCCGTATTCCAATCAAAAAATATGATGGACATGGAAAGTATCTTAAATCATGTAAAATAGACGAACTTACAATGGATGAGTACTACAATATAAATCCATATTATATTTACAATGAGAGAAAGCACCCTGTTGAATTCAAAACAGAATTAAAATTACCAAAAGGTTATCAGGTAAAAAAAGAACTTTGTTACTTTAAAGGAGCAGAACTTGCTTTTCGACGAAATTACAATCAAATAATAATGAGCTCTCTTCATAAAAATTTTAAACACCAGCAATTAGAAGATAAATGGAATAAAAATAATACAACTACTCCATTTATAGCAACTGGATTTTATGTTGAAGTGCGATACGATAATAATATTACATTACGTTTGTATAACGAGAACAACTTAAGAAGACGAATCGCTTTAGCAAAGTATTATAAATCGGACAGCCCGCTATATCAGAGGTTAAAAGATGTTGACTATATAAAATTGGGTAAACTTGTTTTTATTGGTGGAAGCGGCCCGGAAAACCAGTATATTGTATGGCCAGACCACCAGATTATTTCCTTGGCGGAGGAAAATTATGAATGGTTTAAGAAATTTGATATTATTTTTGATTCATATGGCGCAATAGGAAACGTTCCGGTGTATATTTGCAAGGAGGAAGATGAAAACAAAAAATTAGCAGCTGCAAATGCCGCTGTATCTGAACTGCTGAAAAATGCACTTCCGAACTTATCAGAATCAAAATCTCAAGATACAAAAGCTTCCACTGAAATTTCTGAAGCATGTGAGGAGGAACAGATAGGATCTGCTACGGATAAAATCAATGAGGCTGATATTGAACCAAATTCAGAGTCTGAATCTGTACTTGCATCTGAACAAGAAGGTTCCTCAACCCAAACGAAAGCGACAAACAAGCCAAATATTAATATTGCTCATGAAATAACTAACGCAACAGATTTAAACACAGAAAGTTCAGATAACGAAACGGCAGAAAATGTCAAAGACATAAACGTAGAGGAAGCCTATGATCAGTTTGACCCGAATGATGCGGAATCGTTCCATAAAGAGGTAACAAATTGCGACGGAAATCTGTGTTTGATATGGAGAGGAGAGAAAGATACTTTACATAATACGATATATATGTATAGACGCATTCGCGAGATGTCAGTAGAGACAGCAGCAGAGCTATTAGATATCGATCCAGTACAGTTAATGAAATTGGAATGTGGATTGCTTCCGATTGATAAAGAAACCAGATGTAGAATAAGTACTATCTTAAAGATACCGTTCGAATCATTATTTCCAGAATTAAATTCTTACGACGGAGGGAACACATATATTCGTTCAGTTACGAAGTATATATATGTTAATGAAAAAAGATACGATCCATTAATGTTTTATTGCCCACCAGATTGCGATCTTTTCCTTAATTCCATGGAGTGGCCAATCTCAAAATATGACTATTTTTCAGGTGAGATAGTTGGTAAATATATGCCTAATGACTTGATGGTAGATGAATATTACAGCATTCCAGATTTATTTTTGTATGATCTTGATAATGATGTAGAGTTCGAATACGATCATCCTGAAATAAAACTACCAAGAAATTATGAAATTATCAAAGCATATTATTTTGGTGATGGAATATCAAAAGACATATATAATCGAAGAATGGATAATCCGATCAAATTAGATTATATTAAAACTGTGGAAATCTTTGATTCAAATCAGTTGCGTATCTATTTCAAGAATGGCTATACAATTGTAATAAAGACCGAACAATATTCAAATACAGATAGTGTTTGGTATGTTATGCTGAGTAAAAGGAAATATTTAGAACAATACAAAATAGAATTTATAGGAGGAAATAAACCGGAGAATCAATATTTAGTTTGGCCGGATGGTCAAATAATATGCATCGTTGAGCATTTTCATAAATGGTATACGTATTTTGAACCATCATTTATATCATATGGAAAATGCGGAATGTTTATTACATACTCAAAAAAATAAGAGAGTGGCATTCGCCATTCTCTTATTTGTAATATAGTTAGCAAGAGCTAACCTCATCAAATCTAAAAAAACTTGTCATTTGTGGATATCTCAAAAAATTTTTTCGTAATTTTTTCATTTTTTTCTACTTTTTTCCACCATTTCTTACATTATATCTTCACCTAGGATTTTGGAGAGTAAAGTCATCTTCGCTTTCCTCTATCTGTGTCTGGATGCCGTTCCAGGGTTCAGCTAATCTTCGATTAAGCTGTAAAACAAAACGAAGGGTTCGCACAACCGCCGCAAAACTAGTGCCGGACAAGAGATTCTACTCGTGCGTGATGAAATATCTCTTGCCCGTAAGTGGCTAAGAAGCACTGAAAGGCCACTGGCTACGGGAGGACTATGCCCTTCTACAGGTCGAAAGACCGGTTTATATTCATTTAGATGTAAATGCTTAAAAGTATGGTGCGGAGGTCAATCACTTGAACTTTTGATCAGGGATGGTGAGAAACTGGCAGGATGATGACTTAATGCGGAATATATTGTAACTTGGAAACGAGTTAGGGTGAGGGCAGAAGAATCACCCATAGATATTGTCGAAAGACAGGATGCAATCGCACGCGCTACGGATACCCTAAACGACCGACGGGAGACTTAACTATAGGCAGACATTCCTTATCTTAGCCGATAAGGGAAAGTCTGCACAGCCGCAAGCCGTGTTCCCAACTCTCTCAAGGAGGATGGTGCACGACACTTGCTGTCGTTGTATTGATGTAGAGTAGGCTTGCGGCTAATTAACTTTCAAGTTTCACGATAAAGATACATGAAAATCAAGTGATTTACTTTAGAATTCAGTAGCAAAAGCAGAATCAGAAAGAACAATCTAAATACATGTATGTTAAGTTAAACAAGTTTACGTAAAATAACTCATGCATGTTAAGTTAATAAGTATCTGTATCATGATTCATGAATGTCTACTGATCCAGTATCTGTAGAATAACTTCTGCATCTGATTCTATAATGCATCTGTGAATGTTGAACGGGTGGGATGCCGGGTTTGGCGGCATATATATTTACATGAAAAAGAAAAGAGAAGATATAAAGATTATATTTTACTTTATATCTTCTTTTTATTTTATGTAAGAAAGTATAACTATGTTCTTTTATATTTTCAATATTATCTATTATTCATTTTCTCTAAATCTTACATACTAAATTAGAGTACTACTTATGATTAGGGTATTAGGAAAGGAGTTGTCTATGACATATCTGCCTCTGCTTATTACAGGCATCTGTTTATGTTTAAATGGAATCACGGATTTAATAAAACGAGATAGCTACACATACACGTATCTGATTGCATATGTAATTCTGTTTATAGTTACAAAGAATCCTTGGCTGTTTATAGGATTTTTTTTAACAGCTTTTGTCTCACGGGACACAAAAACTGTTGGCGGCGGCGATGTCGATGCTTCTCTATTAATCTTTTTTACGATCGGAATTAACGGGCTTGTATGGACGCTGATTGTAGCATGTGTTGTAGGTCTTATTTACAGCGTGATCACAAAGGATAAGAAAATACCTTTAATCACAATGATGTGTATCGGATATCTGGTCGCATTATTCTTATTTCGTTATATCTAAAATAAATAAGGAGAAAATAAATGGAAAAATCAAAAAAAACAAGAAATTTTATAATCGGAGCAGTAGTCCTTGCATTTTATACCGTAGGCGTATGGTTGGCCGCGGAGAAAACTTATCAGACAAAATTAGATCAGGCATCTGAGCTTAAGAACACAATCGTGGAAAATTTATCATCAACTGATGATCTGGCAGAATATGAAAAAACAATGAAAGAGAATATTAAAAAACTCTCAAAAAAAGATCGAACAGAGGTTATTGATGTTTATATCTATTACGCTTCTCAAAAACTGATGTCAGAGCTTACAACTCCAGAACTCGATGAGATCTTTAAAACAGATGCAAACGCAGATGGAATCATTCCTTCAAGTGCAATTACAGATGATAATTTAAGAATCAAAACAGAAAACGTAGAAGCTCTCCATGGAGAGATGAGAAAATATGATGCATATGCTTATCCGGAAATGAATTTCCAGTATTTTATGGATACTTATAAAGACGATATTACACCTGGATATTCAGATTTACTGGTTTTATACAAAGATGAACAAACTGGCGATATTGTAAACCCGGATGATCATACAATCAACATTGATACCATCGAAAACCGCATGAATTACGCTTATGAATGCATGACGAAGAAGGAAGACGCAGACACAGAAGATATGTTCCGCGCAGCATATAATTACTATATTTCTGTTTATCTGGGTGGATCTAACGATGAATATACATATGATTCTGACGGAGTCATTAAAAACGAAGTATTGGAATCTTACAAGACATTTGACGCAAAGGATCCTGATTTAAAAGATATTATCACTCATATTGCGGAACATCTGGATGAAAGTAATGGATTAAGAACAACTGAAATACAGGAAGAAATTAATTCTTTCTTGGGATATGGAACAACTGAATCTGAATCTGAATCTGCTTCTGACGCTGCTTCTCCGGAATCAATCAATGAATCAGATATAAGCGCAGCAGCTTCAACAGAAAATGTAGAAAATACAGAATTAGAAACTACATGGAAAGAAGAAACAACTCCAGAAGTGATTACTGATACTGGAGTAAGTGTTAACGAAACAGAAGCAAAAAAATAATCCATAAGTGAAAATATTTACAGGTGAAAGATAACAAACAAAACATGCCAAACTATGATGACAAAACAATACATAGAATCATTACTTGTGATTCAAAAAGCACACAGGATTATATCAGAAATAAAACTATTGGGTTGGTGGTTACTTCACCGCCATACCCAATGGTACAAATGTGGGATGAATGTTTCTCTAATCAGAGTGAAGAAGTGAAACTTGCTCTTACGGAAAATCGTTTTGAAGATGCATTTGAACACATGCACAAAGTCTTGGACAAAATATGGAAAGATGTGGATCGAGTTTTAATGGATGGCGGCGTTGTCTGTATTAATATTGGAGACGCCACTCGCAATTGTGATGGGAGATTCAAGTTATTCTCTAACCATGCAAGAATTATTAAAAAGTTCTTGTCCATGGGATATGACGTTCTTCCGGACATCCATTGGCATAAACCAACAAATACTCCAAGCAAATTTATGGGATCCGGAATGTATCCACCATGTGCTTATGTGACATATGAACATGAATACATACTTGTGTTTAGAAAAGGCGGAAATAGAAAATTTACAAATGCAGAAAAGAATATCCGACATAATAGTGCTTATTTTTGGGAAGAACGAAATATTTGGTTTTCGGACCTTTGGGAAATTAAAGGAACTACTCAGGTATTAAAAAAAGTAGAATCAAGATCAAGAAGCGCAGCTTTCCCATTCGAAATAGCATATCGATTAATCAATATGTATTCGCTTCAGTATGATTTTGTATATGATCCTTTTTCTGGTACTGGTACTGGTACTGTTACAAGAGCTGCGATGGCATCTAAAAGGAATTCCATTGGCATTGATATTGATGCAGGAATTTGCAAACAAGCGATTTCAAAATCAGCGCAAAGTATGGATGACTTAAATCTTTATACAACAGATCGAATTCGTAAACATAAAAAATATATCGAAGAATTACCAGCAGAAAAACGTGGAAATCTATATGAGAATGTAAACCATTCATTTAAAGTTAAAACAAGACAAGAAACAGAAATATCAATTACACTACTAAACTCCGTAAAAACGATTGATGATAAGATTGTCTGTTTCTATGAAAAAGTAGAAGGATTAACAAAAACTGGTGCTGCTAATGCATCTGATGATATCATTTTAAAATCAAGCGATGTATCTGCATAGAAAACCACAAAAATTAGTGAAAGATAAATGTAGCAAAAAACAAAAACAAAAGCAGAAGCAGGAAAAATGTAATAATATCTTCTCAAACATCTGACATACTATCAATATATGGGATTGGGAGACATCAACTACGTTTTACATTCGTGTAAAGATAATCGTTGGATTAGCCATAAGCTAAGCACAGAGAAAAGTGCAGTCGGCAACGAACCTATATGTAAAAGCTACCATCTTTGGTGGCTTTTTTTCTGTCAAAACATCTGTGGATATCTCATACTATTTATATATTAGATTTAGGAGGCGTAATTTTGAAAAATTTCCTATATAAAATGAAAATCAAAAAAAAGAAAAAAGGATTAACCGCAATTGAAACGATTATCGGTGCATTGATTTTCTTAATCGCGTTTGTTGGAATTTGTGACTTTTTATTAATATCAAACAGATATCTGTCTTTAACAGATACCGCAAAGGAAATGGCAAGAACCATTTCGGTGCAAGGCGGAGCTTTAAAAGTAAAACCTGCTGCTTATACGTCGAATTACTACAATGTAGAGGAACTATCAAAAATATTAGAACGTCAAATGGAAACAATGGGCTTTTCAAAAGGAGAATATGCATTGTATGTGACCTATGAAAAGACATATGATGAGGATGCCAATCGCGTGGTAGAAACTACAGCAACCGATAAGATTCTCGGAACAAAAGACGATGGAACCTATGGTGTTATTCAACCAACAAAAAAAATTGCATATCTTAGTGACTTTTCGGTAAGTATTGTTGCTCAATATAATTGGCCGTTTATTAGTTCTATTAGAAAAATCAGACCGGCTGTATTAAGAGTATCCATGCCGGGTGTTTCTGAGTGGAGATATGGCTATGATGGATGGAGCCAGGAGGGTTAAACATGTGGAGAAAAATGAGAGAAAAATTAAATAAAAAGAAAAAAGGGTTCATCTCAATCGTTTATGTTGTCATGTTGTTAGGAGCAATTGTCGTTCTTGGAGGTGTCCTTACCGTATATCAGCACCAGTTGATTGTAAGAAACTTTGAAGCTGCGGCTGATCTTGCGGCCGTTGAATCATTGCGTCAGGCAATTGATGAACCTTCGTTAAGAAATGAGGTACTGGCAATCAAAGAAGATAAATTGGATGAGTTAAGAGATTCATTCCTTAAGAAGATTAGAAATCATCTTCCAAGTAGTTCCTATGAAATTCTAAGAGTAGAAATTCCTACAATAGATGCAAACGGAGTCGTTACAATTCCGGCAGGAGATATTAAAACAGTAGCCTTTCCAAACTCATCTGCAGCCTTTTCAAATGAATCCACAATTACGAATCCATCCACAGGAATTGCAAGAACATCAAGATTTATAGGCGGCAGCAACTCGGATAACTGTGCAATGGAATTAGCAAAAGTAAGCGGTAACTTGGCAGTTTCAGGAACAAAGAAAAAGGATTCTTATATTTTAACATCAAAGGTAACGATTGTTTTTAAAACAAATTCAAGTACAAATAAAATGGCAATGAACATGTTAAACTATGTAAATATTTTATCAGGAAACAGTAGACAAATCGTGACAAGGCAAATTGATGAAGGAATTATTGCAGTGACAATTCAAGCGATCGGTGAAGTTGTATTACGATAAAATTTTTAGGCACGGGTTACCGTGTCTTTCTTTTTGCCAATTTTAAGAGAGGTAACTTACATATTATTTTTAGAAAATGGATTAGAAAGGATAAGAAATATGTTAGAAGATTATATTGATATGTTGGTTACTGAATTAGCAGTTACACCTGTAAAAATTTTATATTTGACACCAGTTTTTATATACATGATTTATGCATCGTTTTATGATTCATGGACGCTTACAATCCCAAACCGTCTTAACTATTGTATGATGTGGCTGCGTTTGTTAATCATGCCTGCTTTTGCGATTGATTTAAAAAACGCATTTGGATTCATGATCGGAGGAGCATTAATTTTGATTCCGGCCATGATTATTTTAAAACAGATGGGCGGAGACATTAAATTTGCAGCCGCATTAGGTTTATGGGCAGGAGATGTGTCAATTTTAGTGACGATGGTATTTGCATTAATCTCTTTTGTAATTTATGCAGGAGTCATAAAAAAAGTCAATATGAAGAAGAGCATTGCCTTTTCTCCATTTATTTCACTTAGTTACATGATCGTTCTCTTTATTGGTATGGGAATTAGTTGTTTTGGAGGTAATTTTATACTATGAAAAAGAAGCTTTTAACAATTTTAGTATTTGTGTTATTTTGCTTTTTTGTCATACGTCCAGTATTAAGGGTTCATGCTGCGGAAAATACAACAATTATTGCATTAGACCCAAACAAAGACTATCAAAAAGGCGAAGTCGTAAAAGTTACGGTAGGAATCTCATCGACAGATGGATCTTATTTGAAATCAGCAGACTGTGGATTCGGATATAATGGAGCCACAATGAAACTTCTTACAGAAACAGAATCAGTTGACCATTTTTATGTAGAAAGCGAAACTCCTGCAAAGTGGCTGTATTATACAATGGAATTTGAGATGATCAATGATGGTAAGATGTACTTTATCGCAGGTGCATATTCAGGAGATGGCGTTATTAAAGCAATTAAAGCAAATGGGTCAAGAATTGATCTTCCAAGAGCATCTGTTGTATATAAAATCGGAACCGGCATTTATACAAAGGTTTCTGATTGCAATCTCGGTAAGGCAGAATTAACAACTTCGACTGGATCTGAAATAGAACTAAATCGTGCATTTAATGAAAATATCAATGAATACTGGGCAACGGTTGACTCATCCGTAAGCGAAATAAACTTCAATGTTGACGTTGAAAATAAAGATGACAAAGTAATCCTTCCAGATGGAAAACTTGAAGCAGGAGAAAATATCAAAGATGTATATGTAGAGGCTACAGATGGAGTAAGAAAGACTTATACATTCCATATTACAAGACCAGAACAACCATTTTCTTTAAGTAATATTAAGGTGACTACAAACGACGGAACTGAGATCCCATATGATTTTGATGAGAATACAACCGAATATTATTTAGAAATCGATAGTAAAGTAGACAAACTCACGTTTACTCCGGAATCAGAATATGGATATATGAAATATAATGGCAGCGGGACAGTGACATTAAAAGAAGGATATGTGAATCTGGTTATGACTGCTGCGACTGATTCTGAAACAAGAGAATATCACTATAACATATTTAGAAAATATCCGGAGCTTGCAATCACATCGCTAATCGGTGAATTATCGGATGATACAATCCTTAAGTTTGACCAGGAATTTGATCCAGATATTTACGATTATACAGCAAAATGTACGTCTGATATCAAAAAGGTTAAATTTGTATATTCATTAGCAGATGATGATGAATACTTAAAAGACGATGCTGTCTATACGTTAGATGAAGGAGCTAATATATGTAACTTAGTTGTTACAGATGGTGCAAATGAAAAAACATATAAAGTGACAATCTTTAAAGATGCTTATGATGTAACAGAAAAAGAAAAAGAAGAAAATAAACCATTTATTAATAATAGGACTATTCAAAGTTTTATTTATAAAAGTAAATGGCCATTAGCCGTAGTAGGAATCATCATTCTGGTTGGATTTATCGGAGTATCTGCAAAACAGATTACGGGACAGGTAAAAGACTTTGATGGTTTGGAAGAACAGCAAATTATTGAAGAAGAAGAAGACAGAAAGAGGCGTTTGAAAGAGATTAAGAAAAAGAGAAAGGAAGAACAGGAACGCCGCAATAAAGACAGGAAATAAAAAGAGAGCCAGAAAGGCTCTCTTTTTAGTGGATTTAAGTTTCTGATATTTCATACTAAATATGAAAATATTTTTTGACCAAACGATCTGGCTGAATGATAAAAAGCAAACCGCCATATACAAAGGCAAAAAACAAAGTTTTTAGTTAGATAACGTGAACCAATCACATTTATCTATATATTACATATTTAAATACTTTTTGAAAAGGAGATATTTTTATGAGCGCAATGAATAAGAAGAAAAAAATTAAAGTTCTAATTGTTCAGCTTGTTGTTCTTGTGGTCGCAATTATCGCAACTCTATTTTGGATCTCATCAGAAAAGAAAGAGGTTACTGTATACGATTACTCCAGAACAATCCAATTTAATGACAAATCAAATTATCAGTTGACTGCAAACGATTTGACACCGGTACAGCTTATGGCTGCTGATATCAAACCGGAATATGTCGTTAATCAGCAGGATGTTATTGGTAAGTATATTACTGGTGACGTATTTAAAGGTACACATGTAATGTCTACTCAGTTAAGTTCTGATCCGCCTTACATTAACAATACAAGTGCAGATGCAGAAGCAGAGTTAAGAAAAATTGCAATCCCAATTTCTTATGCGACTGCACTTGCTGGAAACATCAAAGCTGGTGATGTTGTAGACCTTATGTTCTTAGATAACAATGCAGGTCTTGCAACATCTGATACTGAAAAAGCTACATCAGAAGAAAAAGGAACCGTTACTTACGCATCCGCAAGAATTTTTATGCAGGACTTATCGGTATACCAGGTCTATACAAAAGATGGTGCGGTTTATGAGAGAAGAGAAAGTGACCCAGCCACTCTTGGATTATATAACGGAGAATTAGCAAATGGAGGCTCTGTTGGCAATGAAGAGGAAGAAAAAAATTACGATGCTCCTGCATATGTTATTTTAGCTGTCACTGCACCTCAATTTGAAGAGATTACAGCAAGATTACAAATGGGAACTATTTCAATCGTTGGTCGATTCGGTGGAAGCCAGGATCAGCAGACAAATGGTTATTTAGTTGCTAAAGGAGACACAGCAGAAATCTATGCCGGACAGGGAACCCTTGAAAAAGATATTGAATTATTCGATGCTTCTCAGCCTGTCACACAGATTACAAATGATCTGCCAAAATTATACACATTTATAAGGAACTTATCAAAAGTTCAAATGACTGATGATCAGAGACAAAGATATGCCTCTGTATATACGAAATATTCCGATTATATGACCGCTATGTACGGTACAAACTGGGAATCAAATAATCCAGACGCTGTAACGATGGATGCGATTGCGGCATACGTAGGGACAGATGACAGTGCCGTAACAATTTTCATGCAATTTAAATCCGATCTTGAAACATTAGCAAAAGAGTTAAGAGGAAACCAAGTGGTTCTCCCGTGGTAGGCATCAAGGTCGTATAAATAATTGATTTGAATGCCTTCCAGTTACATCTATCGTAATTTGGAAGGCAATTTTAATAGAAAGAGGTTTTTTTTAATGGAAAATATAGAAAATACAATAAAAGTCTTAGCTGCGACTGGCATTCCAGCATTAGATGAAGAATTAAGCCATCAAAAGGGATTAGAAGTAGTTGAATGTTATTTAAAAGCAGAAGTTGAGAATGAAATAGAATCAAAGCATCCTCAGCTTATAATTATCTCTGATAAATTATCAGGAAACGAGAATACGATTAAACTCTTAATCCATTTGAAAAATAAATATCATTTTATTCGGTTTATTTATTTAGCCGGTCAGTTAGACCCAAGAGACAAAGCCAGAGTTGATGCTCTCGGAATGCTGGTTCTCTGCGGAATTTATGACATTATTATTTCACAGAAAATGAATATTGATGTCATTATGGATATTATTAAATATCCTCAGAAAGAACAAACGGTATCATATTTAACAAAAAATCTATTGAATTCAAAATATGAAATACAGAATGGTATGAACGGCCTGGAATATGAAATGTATGATGACACAGATGTAAAGAAAAATGTATTCCCGAATGTGTTCATGTTTACTTCAGTAAAGCCTGGAACAGGAAAATCATTTATGAGTGCAAATGTTGCTTGTGCAATCGCGAAATACGGGAAAAACCGTCCAAAAGTAGCCTTAATTGAGGCAGATATGCAAACGCTTTCTCTCGGAACATTACTTGCAATTGATGAAAAGAAAGGCTGTTTGCGTGATGTGATGCAGGCTGTTTCTACAATTTTTGATAAAAATACACTGATTGATGATGATGATAAAAAGAGAAGAGTAAACCGAATCATTAAAAACTCAATGGTTTCTTATAAAAATGTTTCAAACTTGGATGTATTAGTAGGATCATCACTAACACCTGAAGAAATTGATTCTTTATCAATTATTCCAGAATATTTTACCTATATCCTGTCTGTATTGAAAGACGAATATGACTACGTCATTATTGATACAAACTCATCAATTTTCCATGTTTCCAGCTTCCAGATTGCGCAGAAAGCCCAGACATGCTACTACATTATAAATCTGGATTTCAATAATATTAGAAATAACATCCGTTATGCAAATATGTTAAAGGAAATTGGGATTTTTGATAAGGTTCAATATATTTTGAATGAGAATATTGAAAATACAAAAGAATTCTATTCCTTTGGAGTAGTCGAAGAGGAATTAAGCTTTACTTCAGATGATATCGAAGAAAAATACTTCCACCTAATCGCCAAAGTTCCTATGTTACCCAAAACAGTATTCTTAAACCGTTTATATGAAGGTGTTCCGGTTGTTTTGGATAAAAATGGAATAACATATACGAATCGTGTAAAGTTAGAGTTAATGAAAATAGCGAATGATATTTGTCCATTAGATGATTCTTATACAAACTTACAGAAGATTGTAGAAGGAACAAAAAAGAAATTTTCATTTGCAGATTTATTTAAGAAAAAGAAGCAACCGGTGAAGAAACAGACGCAGAAGCCAAAACTGGTAGATGACCCAGAAATGGATGAAGAACGAACAGAAGAATTGAACCAGGAGGACACACATGAATAATATCCAGAGTTTATCTGCGTTGAAAGCGAGTGTCCATGAAGACGAGTTTAAAACGCAGAAAAATCTATCGTATGAAGAGACTTATACTTATATTGCAAAAGCAATTGAGGATAATAAAGTCGCTAAAATACGAGAGACACAGAAAAGTGAAAATACACAAAAAATAGTTAAAGATAAAGCTTATTATCGCGAAAACTTTTCATTCTATTTTAAGCTTATAAAAAATGAGCTTCTGACAAATGGGATAAAGACATTCCGAATGGAAGATGGAAAAGCTGTCAATATGGATGTAAACGAAACTGCATCTGATATTGCAGCTGGTTATGTCGGTTGGGACTGTCTCGAAGATGCCATGAATGATGATAAAGTAACCGATATTTTCGTTATTTCATGGAATAAAATCTTCGTAGAACGTAAAGGAAAAAATGAGATATATAAAAAAACATTCAGAAGTCAAACAGCTTATAGGAACTTTGTAGATCGTATCGTTCGAGAAGCTGGAAAACAGTTAGATTCTGGTGAAAATAAGATCGTAGACTTTGAGCTATATGGAAACCGTGGAAACGTTGTGCATGAAAGTGTTGCTACAAAAGGAGCTTGTCTTACGCTTCGTAAACACTCAGAAGATCCGATTACGTTGGAACAATTGCTTGGTTGGAATTTAATGACAAAGGATATTTCTGATATGTTAGGTATGGCCGTAGAAGGAGAAACAAACTTAATTTATGCAGGAATCACTGGATCAGGTAAGACAACGACGATTAGAGCTCTATTAAACTATTATATTGCCAAGTTAAACAAGCGTGCACTTGTACTTGAGGATACTCAGGAGCTTTTCCTTTCAAACCCTCATACAGTTGACCTAAAGACATTCCCAACAGATGATCCAAAAACATCAATTACACTAAGAGACTTAAACATATCTGCTCTGCGTATGAAACCAAAATACATTATCGTAGGTGAGGTCCGTGGTGCAGAAGCAGAATCAGCCGTAGAAGGTATGGAAACTGGACACTCGACAATTTTTACAATGCATGGTGGTAATGTATGGAACGTCGTAAACCGTCTGGTTACAAAGTATCTAATGCAGATGCCTACTCTTGGTATCGAAGTAGTAGAACGTATTATTGGTGAGGCCGTAAATTTTGTATGTATCCAGGATGATATTCCAGGAATCGGAAGACGTATCACGTCAATTCATGAAATTGGATATGATTTCCAAAATCATTGTGTTACTGCAACACCAATTGTATCCTTTAACTTTGCTACTAAGGATTGGGACTGGTTGAATCCATTAAGTAATGAAGTCCTCAATACAATGACTCGAAGAGGTGTGTCATACGAAAGAGCGAATGCTCTTAACGAAATGATTGCAAATAATATTAAAAAAACAAAGCAAAGAAAAGCACAGGAAAGTGATCCATTAAAACGAGAAAAGGAGGCATAACTTTATGCTAAAATTTGCCTTAATATTATTTTTTATATACGCACTGATGCTAATTTACAGTGCGATGGATCTGAGTAAAGACGGTATTATAGATAAGAAACGTAAGATGGCTCAAATGAAACAAAAATTCAACAAAAAAGTAAGGGATCCTTACAATGATATGCTGAATACAAAAGTTTCATCTGAGAAGAGAAAAAAGACAGAAGAAAAGTATAAAAAAGCTGGTGTTAAGATTAATTATGGCAGCAGTCTTTTGATTTGCTTCTTCTGCGGCTTAATTCTCGCTGCAATTGCATTATTCGGTTTAAGCAATCCATACTTAGCCGTATCCGCATTCGCAGGTGGATGGAATATTCCAGGTCTTATTGCAAATTTCTTTTCAAATAAAAGACTTGAAAAGATCAACAACCAAGTAGGTATGTTTTTACGTATGGTAATCAAAAGATATCAGGTATTGGGTGATTTCTATCTGGCATTCGAATCAACAACCGATGACTTTGCGGGTGAGGAACCTATTTATTCTGAATTGATTGCAACATTAAACAGTATAAACAGAGGAGACCCATTAACAGATGCTCTTCACGATTTGGCCTATAGAACAGAAAACAAATACTTAGGAAGATTTGCTGATTACTATGAGATTTCCAGTGAAGTAGGTACAGTAGAAGCCAGACGTATCGTGTTGGGACAGGCTCTGGAACAGTACGAAAATCATATGGAATTATCCAGAGAGTTAAAGAAACAGTTATCCGAATTATCAATGGAAGCTTATATCATGTTACTGTTCGTTCCCGCAGTTATTGTATATCAGTGTATGAATGACCCAACCTATGTTCCATTCATGACTACAACAATGATGGGAAAAATTGGTACAGCAGTTATCTTAACGATATGGCTGATGTGTTTCTGGGTAATCAATGTAAAACTTGCCTCTCCGGTAGACCAAGATTAATCATCAGGGCTCTATGAGCCCTGGATAGGAGGAATAAATGACTTATTTACTATATTTATTGATTATTGTCTTGATTATTACGATATTCCGTGTGATTACTTCGATTGTATTCTCGTTAAATGAATCAAGAATGCAGAAAGCGAGAAACCAGGAACTCGAGGATCAAAGTAAGAAAAAAATTAAAGACAAGAGCGAAGACGAAGAGCAGATGCAGCAGATTATAAATAAGATAACCGCGCCTCTCGCAGATAATGTATTATCAAAACGTCCAATTAAGAACGTAACACTTTTAAAAAGAAAGCTTAGAATTGCCGGTTGGGATAAGTATTTTACGCCAATTCAATGGGTTGCATTTAGAACAATTCTACAGATAATTGGAACAATATTTGCTTTGTTATTTGTAGGCCAGTCAAAAATGTTTGCCGGACTTTTCTTTTTATTCTTTGCAGTTATGCCAAACTTCCTATTAAATAACTCATATAATAACAGAACTGAACAGCTGCTATTAGCATTCCCGGAAACAATCAATATTGTATATGGTTATTTAACAGCCGGAATGACAATGCAGAAAGCATTTGAGGAAACGGCGAAGAATGCTTCTCCGGAATGGAAAGCTTTACTTGAAACATTTATTGCGAAATGTAATACAACGGATATGTTGGATGCACTTGACTGGTTAAAAGAAGAAGTCGCAATCTCAGAGGCAAGAGAGTTCTTTGCAACTGTAAAACTTTCTCTTGAACTTGGTGGATCCGCAAAGACAGGATTCGAAGAGCAGGCAGATCGTATTCAGCAGTTATTAAGAGATGCCATGCAGAAGAAGATTGAAGCCAGAAAAGTATGGGCTACAATCGTACAGGGACCGATTCTGCTTCTGGTTATGGGATCATTCGCACTGCCACTTGTTGGAACAATGGCCGACATTTTCTAAAAAAATAGGGAGCAAAAGCTCCCTTTTCTTGTATTTATTTTTCTTTCTTTAATTTCTCTATATAAGAATAGAGATCTTTTGGAAATTTTCCTTTTACATATTCCTGTGCTTTTTCAGGCACTCCATAATAAGCGCCTGCGACTGCGCCTGCAATTGCAGCAATCGTATCGGTATCTCCGACAAATGATAAACAGTTCGTGATGACGTCTTCATATGAATTGGAGTAGAAGAAGCAGACCGCAGCAGCAGGAACCGCATATTGGCAAATCGTAGGTCCGTATTTCAGTTTTAATTCAGCTAACGTAAATTGAGAAAGAACAATATTTGATTTTAGATAGTTCCGCATAAGATCTGTTGGATAAACCTTAATCATATATTGGAAGATCTGTTCTTTGGAATATCCTTGGTATGCCATATGTGCGGTCATCGCTGTTACAATGGCACCTTTGATGCCTTCATAATGATTATGTGTTGCTGCTGCGCTTGCGGTTGCATAGAAAATAATATCATTTGGATCAGAAAAAGAATCAGCAACAGGCGCAACTCTCATAGCGGATCCATTCCCATAACTGCCATAAGGATGTTTCTCATTCGCCAAAGCCCAGGAAAAGAATGCACCACCATAGCTGGCATTAGGATAGTCGTGTGTAAATTTTAAATAGGCATCGATGAATGGATTGACCACATATGGAAAAAGATTCTCTTTTGTAAAATCAGATAGCTCCAGTTTCCGATTAGAGGTCTGAACGGATAAGTTTTTGATTGCGTATGCAGTTGCACATGTAAGAATTGAATCATCGGTATAGGTTGAGGCTGGAATTAAACAGTTATCATAATTTAATCCGCTATGTGCAGATGCACGAGTTTCAAATTCGTAAGCACTTCCGGCGATGTCTCCGAAACAAGCACCAAACGAGGCCGCGGGATAAGAATATTTTTTTGGATTTTCTTCTGGACTTTCAGATAGTGAAAATTTCTCTTTCAAATAATTCAGATCAACAATATAAATGCTATTTTCCAGTAAATTTTCAAGTTCGTTTTCTGTAATTTTATGAGATAAATATTGATGAAGCAAAAAATCAACAGCAGCAGGAGAAGATCCAAGCGCAAGTGCAGAGTCAGAAAGTTCCTGGATTGCTGGAGTAATGACAAGGATAATTGGTTCATCTTGCTTTTTCTTTTTAAAGAACTTAAACATACAAATTCCTCCTAAATATTTATATCAATAGTATGCAAGAAGGTCTATCTTTTCCAGATAAAAGCCTTTAACTTACATAATATAGAAAACAACTAAGGAGAAATGCTATGAAATTTAATTATATGAGCCCAGACGGGAAAATTCTTACAAGTGTACGCGTTAATAATTTAACAAAAAGAGTGACAATAAAAAACCATACCGATAACATTTATGATTGTGCATTTGGTGTAAAATCAAAGGTTACTTATGATGATGTAATGGAGTTTTTTGAAAGTAGATGCTTTCCAAGAGACAGAGCAAACATAAAAGATGTTTCAGAATTACTTGGTATGGAAAGATATGATCCATACTTAATATGCAAAAAAATGAAAGGTAGATTTGCTCAAGACAATAACTGGATCGAATTTCTGGAGGACTAACGATGAAAATATCAAAATTTGATGAACTAAAAAATTTGAATGTTCCAGGAACTCAGTCTAAATGGAAAATTGGAGATTATTGGTACAAAATTGATGATTTTAATCATGAAGGTTTATCTGAAACAATTGTATCAGAGATATTAAAAAAATCGAACTTCTCGAAACTAATGAAAAAGTGGATGCCGGAAATTGATCATATTCCATTTGCTACATATTCAATTGAACAAATAGAATATAGAGGGAAAATATATCCAGGGTGTAAAAGTCAGAATTTTTTGCAATCAGGAGAGAGGCTTTTTGAAGCCGTTAATCTTTTAGATAAAACTGGACATCTAAATGTAGCAAAAACATATTCTGAAGCAATTCAGAATATAGATTTGTCAATTAGTGAGTTCGTTGAAACAATGACCAAATTAACTAATCTTAAAGATTTTGATAAGTATTTAACAACAATGTTTGAACTTGACAAAATAACTTTAAATCCAGATCGACATTTTGGAAATATAGCAACCTTACAAAGAAATGGAGACTTCATATATTCTCCTATCTTTGATAATGGACGAGCGTTTGCATTGTCTGACTGTTTGTGGGATCGCTATTATCCAGTTGATGCTGTAATTGAACATGTTGATGCAAGACCATTTTCAAAAGACTTTTCTCGACAAACAAGAACGTTGGAAGAATTATCGAAAAATACATATTTTCGTACGTCATTTGGTAAAGATGATTTGAAGAAAGTATTGGACGCAGCTGCAGTTGCATATGCAGATGACATTCTTTATCGTGTAGAACAGGTATTCGATATTCAGATGGAAAGAAATCTCCAGTATTTTATCGGCCCGGAGAGATCTATGAAAAATCAAGAACTCTTGCAGTATAATGACCGTTTACCAAATGATTTAAAAATGAAGGAAGAAGATGGAGAACTGTATATAGCGATTGCACCAGGAGTTAAGATGGTAATTATTGATGAGGAAAATAAGAATGTGATTAAGGACGGAAAGCAGCTTACGAGTGATGAATTATTTGAGCTGGATGATGCAGCTGTGTGTAAATTAAGAGAAGTATATGAGGTGTTTAGATGTAATAGAGGAGAGGTAATGAAAGAAGAGAGTAGGTAAGAGGATGATGAAAAGGTAATTATATTTGGATTGATGGAGGACAGAAGCAGAGGCAGAAAAAATGCGTAAAATATTAAAATTTGTATATCTTAATTAGAGAACCATAAAAAACAACACGAGATTTATCAATGTCCGCGTCTTGTGAAGTTGAATAGAAATAGCCTCATTTTAAGAAGGCTGCTTGAGCAGCCTTCTTTTGCTTGTAATGACAAAAAATATTAACCAATCTATAAATTTTACCGCATACTAAATATATAATGAAAAGAAGGAGTACATATATGGAGAATCAAGCTAAAGTAAAGACACCAGAATTTGCTAATATGGAATTTGAGATTGAGAACGTAAGGCAAACAGAAATTAGCGACGAAGAATTCATTGCTATGTGTAAGAAATCATACAAAAAGATTACAGGAATTTGCTTTTTGATTTTACTTGCATATATCGGAATCGTACTTTTATTGTTTTTCGATCAATCGAATAATTTATTTATAAAATTATTTGGATTTGGCTCAATACCAGGATTTATATCTTTCGTGATGCTTTTTGGAAATTTCTCATCATATGGAATTATTCAGACATATATTGATTGTAAAACTATTGATGATTGGATACTTTTCGCAAAAACAAGTACATTTATTCCAGACAGAATTATTTTAGCAAAATATTTGCAAGCGAACAAATTAAGAGCAATTAAGCTTGTATCTTTAGATTCGCATGAAATGCAATGCGTAGATATCGAAAGCAGTAAGGTAAAATCTTTATATTTTGGGAACAAAAAATTTTTTCTGATTTTTCGAATTAGAGAAAATCACAACTTAGAGCCTGGCAAAATGGAAATAGATTTAATACAAGATGATATGACTGCGTATATCAGCTCGCTCGATTACAAGAATTATAATATGGAAAATAGTCCAATGATATTAAAAGAAGAGGGTTAGCCTCTTCTTTTTTGTTTTAAAATCCGTTTCGAACAAAAACGCCTTTCTTTTCTTACATACTAAATAAGAATCAATAATTATGAGGTGATATGATGAATCGATTAAAAAAGGTTCTATGTAACGAAGAGGGTTCTATTTTGTTAGAACAGGTTGTTTTAATCGGAATCCTTATTTTTATTATTACAGTATTATTAGTTCTTGTATTTAGAATGAAAGCAATGACAACAGCGCAGTCTGGATACTCAACAACAACAGGATGGTTTCGAACAGAAAATACAACAGGTATGCGAAATTAAAGTTTTTAGGAGGATGTTATGGTAGATTTTGATTTTTTATCGGATTCAAAAGATGAAATTGATGAAGATTATTACGAAGAAGAGGAATCTGCATCTGCACCTGTACTCCAAAATGCGGATGAGTTAATAGGTTCCATCAATAAAGATGAGTTAACCTTTGATTCCTATATGTTTACAATCTATGATATAAAAAGAGACATCAATAAGAATGAAGAAAATAGAACAGAACATTCCTTAAGAGTATTGGTTTTCCCGTTTGATATCATTCATGAAGAGTATAATTTAAAATCAGCAGTAGCGGCATATGTAGAAGAAGGCGCAGATTTTAATTGTTCTGCTGCATTAAGAAATGGAAAAAAGACTTTCATGGTTAAGTCAAAGAATTATGACTTCATCATCAATGGAAGATGGATGAGAGATAAATTTATTTCAGTTGCAAACAATATGATCGATATCGCAGAAAACAGGGAAGTAAAATGCGTAAAGGACGAGTATCGAGCAGAAGAGAAGCATTGTATGCACCTTCATTATAAACATCATGAAATGTATATTATGCCGATCCACATGGAGAATATAAATGGGTATGCTCCATTTATTATTGCATTGAAAAAAGATGGAGACGAAAATTATATTGTGGCAGCAACAGAAAATCTATTTGTATATGAAGAATTACGATTAGCCTGCATCTGGACTGGAGATACGTTGTCGTGTTATGCAAGTCAACGACTCGGCCATTGAATAACCGAGCATGCGAAGGTAGAAAATGGTGTCTGTGCAGGTTCGCCTGCGCAGACTAGTTGACTAGCCTAAGGACAAGGTCCCTACAAGCCAGTAAGGGAAGCCTTAGTACTACGTCTTATGGAGTGAATACCCTACCCGACAAGTTGTCCCATCGGTATGGGTTCGGGCTACGTATGGAACAAGAGTTCAACGACCCGGTGATAGAAGCTCCCGGACATTGGCGAGGACAAATCACATCGAAAGATGAACCGGGCTGTTGTGTCCCGGTAGAAAGGGAACCAAATGAAAGTATACGTAATCGGATGGAATGGGTTCGGGCTTGCGCCAACGACGCCACGGAAAGCACGCATTCTGCTGAAATCAGGCAGAGCAAGTGTTGCGTTTCGTCACCCATTCACCATCCGTCTTAAATATAAGACCGGGTGTGCGCACCCGGCTGGAATGAGCATCGGCGTGGACACCGGGTCCCAGCATATCGGGATCAGCGTCATCAGCAGAGAGCAGGAAATTGTTATCAGCAAAGAGGAATACGAGCTCCGCTCCACCATGGAAAAGCGGGCTCTTCTGGAGACAAGGAAGAACCTGCGAAGAAGTAGACGGTCACGAAAAACACGTTACCGTCATCCGAAATTTAGACCGGATACCAGGCGCACCTATCAGGAAACCCAGATTAAGCGAAATAAAAATATGACACACTGGAAGAAGGAGACGAATACATATGAGTCGTCGAGACCAGAAGGATGGCTTCCGCCATCCATGCAGTCAAAACTGGACCATCATATCCGTATCATTTCCAGATATCAGGAAGCCTTGCCTCCTGATACGACCTTAAGGATCGAAGTTGGGAGGTTTGACGTCCAGCATATGGAGAATCCGATGATTCACGGTGAAATGTATCAGAAGGGAGCACAGTATGAATCAGAGAATCTGAAAGCATATATCTTCTCAAGAGATGGTTACACCTGCCAGTGCTGTAAGCAAAAAGCCGGAACGAAACGGAAGGACGGAACGACCGTCCGCCTGATCGTGCATCATATCGATTTCCGGAGCAAAGGTGCTTCTGATAACCCGAAACACTTGATCACAGTATGTGACAAATGCCATACGTCCGCAGCCCATAAACCGGGCGGCATCCTGTACGACTGGATGCTAAAAAACAAAACAGTAGCAAGAGGATACCGGGATACGGCGGTCATGAACGTCTTAAGACGTCGGCTCTGGAAAGCGTTCCCGAATGCCGAATTTACATACGGAAATATCACGGCAGCGGACAGAAAAACTTTCGGTCTTGAGAAAGCTCACTGTAACGACGCAACAGCGATCGCCGCACATGGACTGAAACAGATCCGGGACATTCCGGATACAACGTATTATCGCCAGATCCGGAAACAGAAACGTTCTCTGCATGAGGCAACACCACGGAAGGGACGGAAGGAACCGAACCGCAGCGCAAAGCGGAATCCAAAGAATACTAGCCAGTCCGGAGGTCTGTACCTGAATGATAAAGTGTGGGTATTTGGACAGTACGGATGGATCAGCGGGTTCAGCGGAACAAGCAGTGTCTATATCAAGAACCGGGATGGGAAATACATTCGGGTTCCCGGGAAAAGCCATACGCTGATCCCGGCTAAGGGATTGATTGCAAGGACTCATTGTAATAACTGGGCTGTTTATAGCGCAAATACGATTTTATATGACAGGCGGGAAGGAACTATTAAGACCACAGAAACATAATTTCAAACTTATGTTCAATAGTAGTTCCATTTATGTTTTCGTTATGCTTTCATCCCGGCTATTAAATGACCGGTAATTCCCGCTTATTGTCTTAAAGCGTTGGAGGTAGATAATCTTTGAAAAATAAAAAGAAAAAAGGAGTGATGAGTGTCCAGGCCGTCATTTCCTTATTACTTGCGGTAGCATTGGTTTCCGTATTACTGGACTTGCTTACATTAGCCAATCGGTATATGAGTCTTCATGATACCGTGAAGGAGCTTTCAAGAACGATCGCAGTACAAGGCGGATGTTTGGAAAATAAACCAACAGGATATCCAAATAACTATTACGATGCGGTAACACTCGGAAAACTTGTAGATAATTCCATGAAAGTGGGAGGTTTCCAGGGAGATTATAAGGTAAGCATTACATATACTGACTTTGAGACAAATAGAACAAGTGGGCAAGTAACCTTAGGTAAAAGTTATACAAAAGATTTTATTGTGAATGAAGGCGGCGTCCAAAATATTTATCCGACAGATCAGATCGATTATCTAAAAGACTTCACAGTAACAATCGAATCGAGTTATCCGTGGATGTTCTCAAAGATTCAAGTAAAACAAAAACCATTAAAAATCAGTTCTGCAGCGCCTGGTGTTTCTGAATGGAAATATGACTATGACCATTGGGATAGTGAAGAAACAGCTGATGGTGGTTGATAGTCAACGACTCGGCTATTGAATAACCGAGCATGCAAAGCATGTGAGGGAATGAAGTAGTATCTGTGCAGGTTCGCCTGCACAGAATAGTTGACTAGTCTAAGGACAAGGTCCCTACAAACCGGTAAGGTTAGCCTTAGTCCTACGTCTTACGGAGTGAATACCCTACCCGACAAGTTGTCCCATCGGTATGGGTTCGGGCTACGTA
>OGEZ01000591.1_pt1 | contig 29042 bp, 22 predicted proteins | sample 1570831 | NCBI WGS metagenome assembly OGEZ01 (sample SAMEA2582059, study PRJEB24529) | metagenome | biome: Human gut stool | place: China | collected 2011
TTATTATTTTTGCAAAAAAAATAATTTAGTATATGGCTATAAGAATAGTTGGTGTCGATTTGCCTCAAAACAAGAGAGGTGAAATTGCGTTGACCTATATTTACGGAATAGGTCGTAGTAGTTCAGCAAAAATTTTGGATAAAGCAGGTGTTGACAGAGACCTGAAAGTAAAAGACTGGACGGATGATCAGGCTGCCAAGATTCGTGAGATCATTGGCGCAGAGTACAAAGTAGAAGGTGATCTTCGCTCTGAGGTTCAATTGAATATTAAACGTTTGATGGATATCGGTTGCTACCGTGGTGTACGTCACCGTATCGGTCTGCCTGTTAGAGGCCAGAGCACAAAGAACAATGCTCGTACTCGTAAGGGTAGAAAGAAAACCGTTGCTAATAAGAAAAAAGCTACTAAATAATAATTGTTGATATGGCAAAAAAAACAGTTGCAGCAAAAAAGAGAAATGTAAAGGTAGATGCTAATGGACAATTGCACGTTCATTCATCTTTCAACAACATTATTGTTTCTCTGGCAAATAGCGAAGGTCAGATCATTTCTTGGTCTTCTGCCGGAAAAATGGGATTTAGAGGTTCTAAGAAGAACACTCCTTATGCAGCACAGATGGCTGCACAAGATTGTGCTAAGGTTGCCTATGATCTTGGTTTGAGAAAGGTTAAGGCATATGTGAAGGGTCCAGGTAACGGACGTGAGTCTGCTATTAGAACTGTACACGGTGCAGGTATTGAAGTTACTGAGATTATCGACGTAACTCCGCTTCCTCACAATGGTTGTCGTCCTCCGAAAAGACGTAGAGTTTAAGATTTACCTTTATTTAAATGACACTTGATTTTGTTATTGGATTGTATAATTCTTCTCTGCAATCGCGGCTGCAACAAATTAAGTTCATGACTAACAATTAAAAATTAAAAGAAATGGCTAGATATACTGGACCAAAATCAAGAATAGCCCGTAAATTCGGTGAAGGAATCTTTGGAGCAGATAAAGTTTTGTCTAAGAAGAATTATCCTCCCGGACAACACGGTAATTCAAGAAAGAGAAAAACTTCTGAATATGGTGTGCAACTTCGTGAAAAGCAGAAAGCTAAATACACCTATGGAGTTTTGGAAAAACAATTCCGTAACCTGTTCGAGAAGGCAGCTACGGCAAAAGGTATTACTGGTGAGGTATTGCTTCAATTGCTCGAAGGTCGTCTCGACAATGTTGTATACCGTTTAGGTATTGCTCCTACTCGTGCAGCTGCCCGTCAGCTGGTTAGTCACAAGCATATCACAGTGGATGGTGAAGTCGTAAACATCCCTTCATATGCAGTGAAACCCGGTCAGATTGTTGGAGTACGTGAGAAATCTAAGTCATTGGAAGTTATCGCTAACTCATTGGCTGGTTTCAATCACAGCAAGTATCCTTGGTTGGAGTGGGATGAAACTCTGAAGGTTGGTAAACTGTTGCATGTTCCTGAAAGAGCAGACATTCCTGAAAACATTAAAGAGCATTTGATCGTAGAGTTGTATTCTAAATAATAATTAATTTCATGGCGATATTAGCATTTCAAAAACCTGATAAAGTATTAATGTTGGAAGCGGACTCTAAATTCGGAAAATTCGAATTTCGTCCGTTGGAGCCCGGTTTCGGTATTACCGTGGGTAATGCCCTGCGCCGCATCCTGCTTTCTTCCTTGGAGGGTTTTGCTATCACCACCATCAAGATTGAAGGTGTTGAGCATGAATTCTCCAGTGTACCGGGAGTTAAGGAGGATGTTACTAACATTATCTTGAATCTGAAACAAGTGAGATTCAAGCAAGTAGTTGAAGAATTCGAGAGCGAAAAGGTGAGCATCACTATCGAGAATTCTAGTGAATTTAAAGCAGGTGACATAGGTAAGTATTTGACTGGATTTGAAGTGTTAAATCCTGAATTAGTTATTTGTCATTTAGATTCAAAGGCAACTATGCAGATAGACATTACGATTAACAAAGGTCGCGGTTATGTACCTGCTGATGAAAACCGCGAATATTGCACCGATGTGAACGTAATTCCTATCGACTCTATTTATACTCCGATACGTAATGTCAAGTATCAGATTGAGCCTTTCCGTGTTGAACAGAAGACTGACTACGATAAGCTGGTACTTGAAATTACTACCGACGGTTCCATTCACCCGAAGGAAGCTCTGAAGGAAGCAGCCAAAATACTGATTTATCACTTTATGCTCTTCTCTGACGAAAAGATCACTTTGGAAACAAGTGATTCTGACAGCAACGAAGAGTTCGATGAAGAAGTATTGCACATGCGTCAGTTGCTGAAGACCAAACTCGTGGATATGGATCTTTCTGTTCGTGCCCTCAACTGCTTGAAGGCTGCGGATGTAGAAACATTAGGCGACTTGGTTCAGTTCAACAAGACGGATCTGCTGAAGTTCAGAAACTTCGGAAAGAAATCGCTTACCGAGCTTGATGATTTGCTGGAAAGTCTGAATCTGTCGTTTGGAACTGATATTTCTAAATATAAATTAGATAAAGAATAAACAATGAGACATAATAAGAAATTCAATCATTTGGGTCGTACTGCTTCTCACAGAAACGCTATGTTGGCCAATATGGCGTGTTCTTTGATCAAGCACAAAAGAATCACTACGACCGTTGCAAAGGCTAAAGCTCTGAAGAAGTTTGTTGAGCCTTTGATTACGAAGTCAAAGAACGATACGACAAACTCTCGTCGTGTAGTATTTAGCAATTTGCAGGACAAGTATGCTGTAACTGAACTGTTTAAAGAAATCTCTGTGAAGATTGCAGACCGTCCGGGTGGCTATACTCGTATCATCAAGACTGGTAACCGTCTGGGTGATAATGCAGAAATGTGCTTCATTGAACTCGTTGACTACAACGAAAACATGGCTAAGGACAAAGTTGCCAAGAAGGCTACTCGTACTCGCCGTTCTAAGAAGAGCTCTGCTGCCGCTACTGAGGCTGCACCTGCTGCTGAAGTTCCTGTTGCTGAGGAAGCTAAAGCAGAAGAAGCTAAGGCTGAATAATATCAACTATTCTTTTATATGGAAAAGTCGCCCCGTGATTGGGGCGACTTTTTTTTTCTATATTTTTGTGTACAAACATTAAAAGATTTCCCTGGAACTCTGTACCTGTAAATTATTGGTTATATTTGTAGGTGATATGGCTAAGTTCGTAAAAATCATTGGTATTTTGATTCTTGTACTGGCTCTGGGACAGCGCATGGACGAAGCATTGGGGGGTGATTCACTCCAATCGGTTTCTCGTGTGCTGACGGAACAGATGACTTCGTTGCAGGAAGAAGGGGAATGTTTTACCATGCCTCAATGGCCATGTCTACCCGATGCCGAACTGGCCGGTGCTAACAGCTGTTCGCAGCTTGTAACTTTTTCACGCATGCAGCGTTCGGCTGTGATGGAATATCTTTGTTTTTTGAAGGAAAGGGTAGGCGAGATAGCCCATTACGAGGCTGTTCGTAGTCAGTGTCAAAGGAAGTTTTATGATGCCTTGCCCTGCCGCATCTGTAGTCCGGTGTGCGATTATTATATCTTCGCACTGCGGCGTATTCTCATTTAGTGTTTTTAGAGAATCCTGTTTCTTATCCCCTTTTATTTGTGCAGGCTTTCTGTAGCCTTTGATGGGGGTTCCCTTTTAGCAATATCAGGCTTTATTTTTTTCCTAACTGGGGAAATATTTTTTCCCAATAGGGGAGAAATTTTTTCCTAACTGGGAAAAAAATGCCCGATTCTTGCATGTCGGTCTCTTGGTGCTTCTGGCCGTAGGCTGACCTATTTACTTTATTTATTTCATTCTTTAAAAACAAATATTATGGCGACTCAAACTTCTAACACAACTATTTTCACATTAACTCATCCTGACATTGTAAAGCGTACTAGTGTTGCTTCTTTGCTCTATTCGGGGGTAATGGTACTCTTGGGAATCTTTTTGTTTGTTGCTGTTTTTGGCATGACTGACAATACTTCTACGGCTAGTATGGCCCTTATGGTATGTGGTACGGTGCTGATATTGGGAGGAATTTTCCGTATCTTCTGGAAGTCGAAACAGTTGATTTATCTGCCTACCGGCAGTGTGGCTACCAAACGTAGCCTGTTTTTCGATCTGAAATATCTGAATCGTCTGACAGATATGCTCGACAACTTATCGGCCGAAGTGGCTGGCGTGAAGAGTGGTGCCAGCGGTAATGTGCGTATGGACGTGATGATTACCAAAGACAGTAAGTTTGTGGCTGTTCAGCTGTTCCAGTTTGTTCCGTATACGTATACTCCTGTAACCAAAGTGAAGTATTTCACCGGAATGGAGGCAGCTGCACTTTCAACTTTTATATCTAAAATGTAAATAAGATACCTGCGACAGGTTTAGACTTGACTTTAAGCTTTGTAGGGGATTGGCTCTTATCCGGCCGATCCCTTTTTTTATATTCCTGTCGCTTGTGCCTATTCCGTCATGGCTATTCCCATCTTCTTCATCAGGAAGCAGGCATTCATGTTCTGTGCTACGCCGGGACGGAGCCGGTACGAGAAGGACAGTTCATTGTCCTTGATGTCGGCTTCGAAGCAGAAGTTGCGGATGTCGTCGGGGTAGGCATCGGCCAGCGTACCCAGCAGCAGGTCGTGTGTGGCGATAATGCCGTTGGCCTGCAACGTCATGAACTGGCGGATGAGGGCGAGCGAACCTTTCTGCTTGTCCATCGAGTTGGTACCTTTCAGTATTTCGTCGAGGATGATGAAGAGTTCTTCGCCTGCCTGTAGTTTGTCGATGATGAGTTTCAGTCGTTTCAGTTCGGCGAAGAAATAGGATTCATTGTCGCTGAGCGAGTCGCTGGTACGCAGGCTGGTGACGAGTCGGGCAGGGTAGAGTTGCAGTTCGCGGGCAAAGACCGGAGCACCGATGCAGGCCAGCAGGTAGTTAATTCCGATGGTGCGCAGGTAGGTGCTCTTACCCGCCATGTTGGCTCCGGTGATGATGATGAAGAAAGGTCGCTTGGCGATGTCGATGTCGTTGCGCACGCAGCGGTCGCGGTGCATCAGCGGATGACCCAGTGCGGTGCCGCGGAAGCAGAAAGGCTTGTCGGTGAAGGTGGGGTAGACGTAGCCGGGGTGGTTGTAGGCGAAGGTGCCCAGCGAGCAAAGGGCATCCATCTCTCCGATAGCGTTGAGCCAGCGGGGCAGTTCGGCGGCATGCTGTTCTTTCCAGGCTTCGATGCGCATGATTTGTCGCAGTTCCCAGAAGAAGCAACCATTGAGCACGGCGTACATGAACATGTTGTTTCGCTGGTCCAGCTCGTTCATCAGTTTGCTGAGCTGTCGGATGGACTGTGAGGCTTTCCGCTGTTCGCCACCAATTTCCTCTTTGATACTCTTCAGCAACGGGGCTTGTACGTCTTGCTTGTCCATCAGTTTCAGCAGGTTGGCATAGGTGCCGAGTATCTGGAGCTTCTTGCCGTAGACTGACTGTATCTTGGTGACTTTTCCCGTAAAGGCGAAACTACCTACGACGAATGCCATCCAGACGACTCCCCACACGGTGCCCGACAGCAGTCCGAAGACTACGGCCAGCAGGCACAAGGCATTGACACCCGTTACCAGTGCGGGCAGCAGGCGCAGCACTCGTCTTTTCCGGAAGATGCTGGGGCTTTCGGCCCAGGCACGCAGTTCGTTTTCGTCGGCTTTCTTTCCTTTGTAGAGCAGACCCAGTATGCGGAAGCGTTGTCTGAACACGGGTTCGGCAGCCAGTTCGCGTACGGCTTCCTGACGACGGACAATTTCTTCGCGGTTCTCCAGATGCTTGTTCAGCCAGGAGGCGAGCCGAGCTTTGCCGGGTTGCGTGCAGGTGCGGTTGATGTACTGAAACAGCGAACGCTGCCCGAAGACATCGAGGTCGAACGTATACAGGTGGGCGGGATCGGTGTATTCATCGCCGCCGTCGAAGGGCGAGGTGTCATAGTCCAGCGCGGCCAGTTCCTGCTGGTTCACTTCCACTTTCTTTTCCAGGTAGTCTTTGCGGGCAAACAGGCGGTTGTGTCGCTTGATCAGGAGCAGGAAAGGGAGCATGGTGACAACTGCAATGGCGCAAAGCACGCTCCAGCTCTCGTCCCAAAAGTAAATCAGTCCGGCCACGCAGGCCACGAACAGTACGACGCGTAGCGTCCCGATGCGGTAAATGCGTTGTTGCACACGGTTGAGTTCCTGTTGCGCCTCTTCTACCTGACTGCGGTAGCGGGCGGCTATCTGTTGAATGTTGTCCATGGGGTTGCTATGTTTTTTCGAGAGGGCAAAGATATGGAAAGGTGAGGGGGCTACAAAGCAAAAGGTTGTTTTTAAGCGGCTATCTTTCGATTTACAAGCTGTTCCCCAAAAATGAATGGAGCTTTTTAATATATTTTAAGCCGGATGTTACCTCATCGAAAGTATTTGTAACATGTTTCTTTGTCTGCCTGAGGGCATGGGGCTATTTTTGTGCGTTTGCTTCAATGGGCTGTTGCCAGTTGGGGCAGAGGAGAGAGTAGAAGCATATACCTTAGAACGTAACATTAATAGTATGAAAAGACTTGCTTTTTATTTTTGGGCGGCAATGCTGGCGTGGGCCTTGCCCGGTTGTAGTAATGAACCCGAGTTGGACGGAAATACACCGCCGGTTGTTCCCGACGGACCCGGAGATTCTGAAGAGACCGATGAACCGGAGACTGGTGCCGATCCCAACTTCCACATTTATTTGTGTTTCGGACAATCGAATATGGAGGGGTACGCCCGTCCCGATTACACGGCTATCGAGCCGCAGGACTTGGAAGGAGTGGACGAGCGTTTCCGCATGATGGCTGTCGTGGCGGGCAACTGGAACCGCGTGCCAGGGCAGTGGTATACGGCTGTGCCGCCGTTGTGCCGTGCCGAAACAGGCTTGACGCCTGCCGATTATTTCGGCCGTACGCTGGTGGCAGACAATCCGGACATCAGGGTTGGAGTGATTGTGGTGGCTTTGGGCGGAGCAGGTATCGACGCTTTCGACAAGGACCATTATACCGACTACTATCAGAATGCTGATGCCTGGCAGCAGGGGCTGATGAATGCTTACGGTGGCTGGCCTTACGGCAAGTTGGTCGAGATGGCGCGGCTGGCACAGCAGGAAGGTGTCATTAAAGGCATTTTGCTGCATCAGGGCGAATCGAACAATATGCAGCAGGACTGGCCGGGCAAGGTGAAGAAGATATATGGTGACCTGTTGGCCGACTTAGGGCTGGAGGCTGCCGAGGTGCCCATACTGATTGGCGAGATGCTGCGTCAGGAGGAAGGCGGGCTTTGCTGGGGGATGAACAGCATCATTGCCACTGTGCCCGATGTGATACCTACTGCCCATGTGGTTTCTTCGGAAGGCTGTACGGGGGTAGGCAGTGCCGTAGAGCCTGCCGATGTGTTCCACTTCTCGCCCGAAGGATACCGGAAGTTGGGACGCAATTATGCCGATACTTTGCTGAAAGTGCAGCGGGGAGAGTGATTGCAGGAGTCTTCTGGGAATGGCTGATACAATCTTTTTGTCTCATTCTTGCAGGTTTTTCCAAAATAGACTACCTTTAACACGGAAAAATCGTTAAATAAAGACAGCCGATATGAAGAAAAGGGTCGTATTATGGACTTTGTTGCTGAGCATCTTGGGGGGCGTTTTGCCCTGCACGGCGCAGCAAATCATGTATGCCAACCTGAAAGAACTGCGTGAGGAGCAGGGCGACACGGTGACAACCCTGCAAGTGGAGCGGCGCTCGAAGAATCAGATTTATCTGATGGGCGGTGCCGACTACCGCATTACGGCTCCCGAGAACTCGGGCATGAGCCGTTACCTGCGCAAGCGCTGCTATGCCGTGCGCGTGGACACGGCGCTTTACGTCAATTGCCGCAAGATGCGCTACAAGCGCTACCGCTTCGGTCAGTGGTATGCGCCCGCCATGTGGGTGGGAGGAAAGATTTATTTCTCTGCACAACCCGTAGGCCAGGCGGCCACCAGTACGCTGATGCCTGCCGATGCTGCCAAGCTGGGAGGCGAGGTGGGCGACGCCATTGCCGCTTCGGGACTTGTGCACGACCGTGTGTACTACGAGCTCGACCCCGAGACGGGCCGTTCCGAATTTGTAGGCAAGGAGAAGATGTTGCAATTGCTGTCCGCCTTTCCCGAACTGCGAGCCCGCTTCGAGGGCGAAACAAGCGAGTCGGCCGAAGTAGTCGGTCGGTACCTGAAGATGATACAAACCAAAAACGAACCTTTATGATACAGCTACAAGACGTGCCCCGTGCCTATACCTATTGCTTTGCAGGACGGGACAAATGCCCCAAGTGTGCCACTTGCCTGCGCGCCATTGCCGCCCGTCTGCTCGAACAGAGCGAAGACCCGCAACCCCAGACGCTGCATACGGTCAATGCCTGTTACGTCGACCGCTTGCCCGACCTTTCCGCCTGTCCCCTTTACCGTCCCGACACACCGGTACGCTTTGCCCGGGGAATGATGCACCTGTTCGACGAAGTTCCTGTGAAGCAGGCCGCCGAGCTGCGCGCCCGCGTAGTGGGTTGTTTCTCGTGCGAACGCTATTTCTACCTCAGTCGCAACGGCCAGCGGCTCATCACTCCCGAAGAACAACGCCGGATTGCGGCTGTCTTCCGTGACATGGGACTGGCTGCGGCACCCCGTTTCGACGGTTACGAGCAAGCCTTAGTCTGGTAATTCCCCTTGACCATACGGCGCGTTGTATCCTGCCCGGCAGGACACAACGCCGCTGCATGCAGGTTGCAGTCCGACTGCAAGCCTGTGTGCAGTGTTACTGCAAGCTTGTTTGCAGCGTTACTGCAAAGCTGTTTGCAGCGGCTCTGCAACCTGTATGCAGCGATGCTGCAACCAGTGTGCAGTCGCTGTGCAGCCAGTGTGCAATGACTTTGTTGCCTGTCTTCTTTTCCGTCCGCACCAGCAGTCACGATGGCCGCCGTACAGGTTTGTTTTCCTCCAAATATCCTTTCTGTAGCCCTAAAAAGGCTGTGACGTAACGTATATATAAGTATATGTAACGTAGCCGTAAGGTCTGTTTGCCCGAAAGATGTTATTTTTGTGGCATTATTAACTTAAAAATGTCATGAAATACATTTCTACCTTATTTCTGTTATTATGGATGTCGGTATTGTCTGTGCAGGCAGCCGACCAGTTTGTCACTTTTGCTCCGTCCGAAGGCGGCCTTACCCTTTACGCCGCTGGCAGTCCCGCACCCACTATCTGGTGCAGCGACGACGACCATAAGGGCGTACTGATGGCCGTGGAAAACCTGCAGGCCGATTTCGAAAAAGTAGTCGGGGTGAAACCCGGTAAAGTTACCGCCGCTGCTGCCGGCGTGAAGATCATTGTCGGTTCGGCCGACCGGAGTCCCCTCATCAAGCAACTGATAAAAGCCAAGAAGCTGGACAAGAAACAGCTGGAAGGCGCCCGCGAGAAATACATCATCACCACCCTCCACGCACCCCTTGAGGGAATCGAAGGCGACGTGCTGCTCATTGCTGGCAGCGACAAGCGCGGTACCATCTACGGCATCTACGAGCTGTCGCGCCAGATGGGTGTATCGCCCTGGTACTGGTGGGCCGACGTGCCTGTACCGACCCGCGAGGCTGTCTGCGTTCGTCCCGGTGTCTATACCGACGGTGAGCCTGCGGTGACCTATCGCGGCATCTTCCTGAACGACGAGGCACCCTGCCTGACCGGATGGGTGAAGCACGCCTTCGGCACCAATTACGGCGGACACGAGTTCTACGGAAAGGTGTTCGAACTCATTCTCCGTCTGCGCGGTAACTTCCTGTGGCCTGCCATGTGGAGCTGGGCTTTCTATGCAGACGACCCCGAGAATGGCAAGCTGGCCGACGAGATGGGCGTCATCATCGGCACTTCGCACCACGAACCGATGGCACGCAACCATCAGGAGTGGGCACGCAAGCGCAAGGAGTACGGTGCCTGGAACTATTCGACCAATAAAGAAGTCATCGACCAATTCTTCCGCGAGGGCATCGAGCGCATGAAAGGCACCGAAGACGTGGTGACCATCGGTATGCGTGGCGATGGCGACGAAGCCATGAGCGAGGACACCAACGTGAAACTGCTCGAAGACATTGTCGACAACCAACGCCGCATCATCAAGGAAGTCACCGGCCGACCCGCCAAGGAGACACCGCAGGTATGGGCGCTCTACAAGGAAGTGCTCGACTATTACGACAAGGGTATGCGCGTGCCCGACGACGTCATCATGCTGCTTTGCGATGACAACTGGGGCAACGTACGCCGTCTGCCCAATGCCGAAGAACGCAAGCATCCCGGCGGCTTTGGCATGTACTACCACGTAGACTACGTAGGCGCTCCCCGTAATACGAAATGGCTGAACGTGACCCCCATCCAAGGCATGTGGGAACAGCTCCACCTGACTTATGAGTACGGTGTGGATAAACTCTGGGTGCTCAACGTGGGCGACCTCAAACCGATGGAATATCCCATCACCCTCTTCCTCGACATGGCCTGGAATCCGCTGGCCTATACCGCCGAGAACTTCATGCAGCATCCCCGCCGTTTTTGTGCCCAGGCTTTCGGTGAAGAACAGGCCGACGAGGCTGCCCGCATCCTCAACCTCTACAGCAAGTACAACGGTCGTGTGACTGCCGAGATGCTCGACGCCCGCACCTACAACCTCGCTACAGGCGAATGGAAGCAGGTGGCCGACGACTATGCCCACCTTGAGGCCGAAGCCTTGCGCCAGTACCTCACGCTGGCTCCTGCCTACCGCGACGCTTACAAGCAACTGATACTCTTCCCTGTGCAGGCCATGTCCAACCTCTACGAAATGTACTACGCCCAGGCCATGAACCACAAGCTCTATGCCGAAGGCAATCCAGAAGCGAATACTTGGGCCGACAAGGTGGAGAAAGCCTTTGCACGTGATAAAGCTCTGAGCGACGACTACAACAATGTGATGTCCGGTGGTAAGTGGAAGAACATGATGATACAGAAACACATCGGATACACTTCGTGGAACGACAACTTCCCTGCCGACCGTCTGCCTAAAGTATTCCGCATCGTCGAGCCCGAGAAAGCCGTGGGCGGTTATGTCTTTACGGGTGCCGACGGTTATGTAGCCATGGAGGCTCCCCACTTCTTCGAGTGTCAGGCCGCTGAAGGTACGTCGTGGAAAGTGATTCCCGACATGGGTCGCACGCTGGGCGGCGTCACGCTGATGCCCTATACTGTGCCTGTGGCCGGTTCGTCCCTCTCTTATAAGATGAAGTTACCCGAAGAGGCCCGCAACCTGAAGCAGGTGAAGGTCATCGTCGTAGTGAAGTCTACTTTGGCCTTCCAGGACGTTGAGGGCCACAAATACACCGTCGGTTTCCGCGGTGGCAACGAAGAAACCGTTAACTTCAACCACAACCTGAACGAACTGCCCGAGAACGTCTACTCCGTATTCTATCCCACCGTGGCCCGCCGCGTGATTGAGAAGGAAGTGACGCTCACCCTTCCCGCTTCGTCCGACGGCACCTATACGCTCGACTTCAAGCCACTTCACCCCGCCGTGGTACTGGAGAAGATTGTAGTCGATCTCGGTGGCTACCGCAAGTCCTATTTGTACATGGACGAGTCGGAGTGTACGCGGAAGTAATTGTACCGATAAACGGTATAAACAATGTCCCTTGAACTGACAAATATAGCTTCAGAATGAAAAAATATATACTTCTTTTTGTACTTTTTCTGGCAGGAATTATTCGTGCACAGAATATACCTTTGGTATACGATGTGGAGAATACAGGAACTTCATTCCCGTCTCCCGTACTTCCTGACCTAGGACAGCTTCCGGTGATGGAGTTGCTGCCCAATCCTTTCATGTGGTCCGATGGTAGTGGTTATATTGCTAGTTTTGCCGACTGGAGCCGGCGGCGTGCCGAGATAGGTATTGAAATCCAGCATTACGAAATCGGGCAGAAGCCCATAGTGTCTCGCGAATGCATACAGTCTGAACTGACGGACGATACTTTGCGTGTCACTGTTACAGTGGGCGATGAGACACTGACGCTTGTTTCTCGTATTATTTATCCTGAGGGCGATGGTCCCTTTCCAGCTATCATCGGTATCGGCCGGGGATCGGGTAGTTTACCTGCTGAACTGTTTACGAAGCGGAATATCGCCCAAATAGCTTTTGACTTTCGGCAGGTAATGTCGCATACACAGACCCGCGGTAAGGAACCTATCAACCGACTTTATCCTGAATTGGTGGAAATGGGTGCATACGCTGCCTGGTCGTGGGGGATTAGCCGACTTATTGACGGACTGGAAAAATTGGGTCCCCGCAGCCATATCGACCTGAAACATTTGGCTGTTTCTGGCTGTTCGTTTGCTGGAAAGATGGCCTTGTTTGCTGGGGCTTTCGACGAACGCATTGCACTGACCATTGCTCAGGAACCCGGTGGGGGAGGGGCTGCTGCCTGGCGTGTTTCCGAAACCTTGGGCGAGGTTGAGACATTGGGACGTACCAGTCATGCTTGGTTCATGGAGAGCATGTTTCAGTTTAAGGAAGAGAACGTCAGTCGCTTGCCTTTCGACCACCACGAACTGTGTGCTATGGTGGCACCGCGTGCACTACTTGTACTAGGTAATCCCGACTATAAGTGGTTGGCCGATGAGTCTGGTTATGTATCCTGTCGTGCCGCTCGTAAGGTTTGGGAGAAGTTTGGGGTGGCCGACCGTATGGGGTTTTCTATTGTCGACAGTCATCCTCACTGCATGCTTCCTAAGGAACAATACCCCGAAGTAGAAGCTTTCATTGACAAGTTTCTGTTGGGTAAACCGGCTAATACAACGGTGCTGAAAGCTCCTATGTTCGAGAAAGTAGATTGGGAGAAGTGGGTGAATTGGTAGAACACAGCTAATCCAATGCCTATTGATGGCACTGTTGCAGTTCAGGCACGGATAGTACGAACAAGTGCGGAGTGTAGCTCTCCGTTCTGTCGTGTATCCGTTCCTGAATCATACTTGCAGGTTGGTTTTTATCTGCTTTTGACTTTCCTCCTTTCCTTTTGATAAATATTCACCCTCTTTCATTGGGTATTTCCGGATTAATTGCTATATTGCAACACGAATCAGTTGTAATGGACTGACACTTTGTAAATCCTTAACCTATCATATCATGGAAATAACCCTGAACAAGACATTGCCTCCCTATCCCAGTTTTGTGGAGGGCATCCGGCGGGCGCCGGACCGTGGCTATACACTTACTCCCGCGCAGACGGCCACGGCATTGAAGAATGCGCTGCGCTATATCCCTAAAGAACTGCATGAGACCCTGGCTCCCGAGTTTCTGGAAGAGCTCCGTACCCGCGGACGCATCTATGGCTACCGCTATCGTCCGCAGGGCGACCTGAAGGCCAAGCCGATTGACGAATACAAGGGGAACTGCATCGAAGGGAAAGCCTTTCAGGTGATGATCGACAACAACCTTTGTTTCGACATTGCCCTCTATCCTTACGAACTGGTTACCTACGGTGAGACGGGCCAGGTGTGTCAGAACTGGATGCAGTACCGGCTCATCAAGCAATATCTGGAGGTGCTGACGCAGGATCAGACGCTCGTCATCGAGAGCGGACATCCGCTGGGGCTGTTCAAATCGAAGCCCGAAGCGCCCCGCGTCATTATTACCAATGCCCTGATGGTAGGGCTGTACGACAACCAGCAAGACTGGCATACCGCCATGCAGATGGGCGTGGCCAACTACGGTCAGATGACGGCCGGCGGCTGGATGTACATCGGTCCGCAGGGCATCGTACACGGCACGTTCAACACCCTGCTCAATGCCGGGCGCCTGAAATTGGGCATCCCGCAGGACGGCAACCTGGCAGGCCGCCTCTTCGTCTCTTCGGGACTGGGCGGCATGAGTGGCGCACAGCCCAAGGCCGCCGAAATGGCCGGAGCGGCAGCCATCATAGCCGAGGTGGACGCTTCGCGCATTGAGACGCGCCACCGACAGGGTTGGGTAGGGCATGTCACTTCCTCCCTCCCCGAAGCATTTGCCTTGGCCGATGAGGCCATGCAGCGGAAACAAGCCGTTTCCATCGCTTACCACGGCAACGTTGTCGATCTGCTGGAGTATGCCGCCAGTCACAACATCCGCATCGACCTCCTGTCCGACCAAACCTCTTGCCATGCCGCTTACGACGGCGGCTACTGCCCCGCAGGCATCACCTTTGCCGAACGCACCGAGTTACTTCATAAAGATCCAGCCGCATTCCGCCGCCTGGTAGACGCTTCGCTGAAGCGACACTTCGAGGTTGTCCGAACGTTGGTGGACCGCGGCACGTATTTCTTCGACTACGGCAACTCCTTCATGAAGGCTGTTTTCGACGCAGGCGTCACCGAGATAGCCCGCGGCGGAGACGACAAGAACGGCTTCATCTTCCCCAGTTACGTGGAGGACATCATGGGCCCCGAACTGTTCGATTACGGTTACGGTCCTTTCCGCTGGGTATGTCTGAGCGGCAAGCACGAGGACCTGATCAAGACCGACCGTGCCGCCATGGAGTGCATCGACCCCACCCGCCGCGGACAGGACAGGGACAACTATAACTGGATTCGCGATGCCGAGAAGAACAACCTCGTAGTGGGCACCCAGGCCCGCATTCTCTACCAGGATGCAGAGGGACGCATGAAGATAGCACTGCGGTTCAACGAGATGGTGCGCCGTGGCGAGGTAGGTCCCATCATGCTGGGGCGCGACCACCACGACGTCAGTGGCACCGACTCGCCCTTCCGTGAGACGGCCAACATCAAGGACGGCAGTAATGTCATGGCCGACATGGCCGTACAGTGCTTTGCCGGCAACTGTGCCCGCGGCATGAGCCTCGTAGCCCTGCACAACGGCGGCGGCGTAGGCATCGGCAAAGCCATCAACGGTGGTTTCGGCATGGTGTGCGACGGCAGCGAGCGGGTAGACCAGATTCTGCGCTCGGCCATGTTGTGGGACGTGATGGGCGGTGTAGCCCGCCGTTCGTGGGCCCGCAATCCGCACGCCATGGAGACCAGCGAGACCTTCAACCGCACCCATGAAGACGGCTATCACATCACGATGCCCTATCTGGCGGATGAGGAGCTGATAGAGAGGTTTGTCGGCCTCACCCCTGGCCCCTCTCCCAAGGAGAGGGGGAAGTAAGCGCTTTTTTACTTTGATAGAAATATTAATCACTTTTCCTTTTCCCTCTCTTTCCTTTTCCCCCTCTCCTTGGGAGAGGGGTGGGGGTGAGGCCGGAAAATCTTATAAATAATGTATATGAACAGAATTATGGAATGCGTCCCCAATTTCAGCGAAGGACGTGACTTGCAGAAGATTGACCAGATTGTAGCTCCGTTCCGTGCACGTGCCGGTGTGAAACTGCTTGACTATAGTAACGACGAAGACCACAACCGCCTGGTAGTGACCGTAGTGGGCGAACCCGAACCCTTGCGCGAGGCAGTCATCGAAGCCATCGGCGTGGCAGTAAAACTGATCGACCTGAACCACCACCAGGGACAACACCCGCGTATGGGTGCCGTCGATGTGGTGCCTTTTATCCCTATCCGGGGCGTGACGATGGAAGAGGCCATTGCCCTGTCGCGCGAAGTTGGCGAGGAAGTGGCCCGTCGCTACCAGCTGCCCGTTTTCCTGTACGAGAAGTCGGCCACGGCTCCCCATCGCGAGAACCTGGCAGCCATCCGTAAAGGCGAGTTCGAAGGCATGGCCGAGAAGATACACCAGCCCGAATGGCATCCCGATTACGGTCCGGCCGAGCGTCACCCCACCGCTGGTACTGTGGCTATCGGAGCACGCATGCCGTTGGTGGCCTACAACATCAACCTTTCCACACCCAGCCTGGAGATTGCCCACGACATTGCCAAGAAGATACGTTTCATCGGCGGTGGCCTGCGCTACTGCAAGGCGATGGGCGTAGAGCTGAAGGACCGCGGCATCACACAGGTGTCCATCAACATGACCGACTATACCCGCACTGCCCTCTACCGTGCCTTCGAGCTGGTACGTATCGAAGCACGTCGTTACGGCGTGAGTATCGTGGGTAGCGAGATCATCGGACTGGTGCCGATGGAAGCCCTGATTGATACCGCCTCCTATTATCTGGGACTGGAGAATTTCTCGATGCAGCAGGTACTGGAAGCACGCATTATGGAGTAAAGACAAAGAGTTATGAGCGAAAACCTGATTATATTCGATGCCCGTGTAGTGACCCCGACGGGATTTGCCGCCCGTAAGGGAACGGAGATGGGCGAGTTGCTGGTGATGGACCACGCCACCATCGAGGTGACCGATGGCGTCATTACCTACGTGGGTCCCAACCGCGGCGAGAACCGCGACGGGTACTATCAGCACTACTGGCACTACAACGCCCGCGGCCGCTGCGTGCTGCCCGGCTTTGTCGATTCGCACACGCACTTCGTCTTCGGAGGCGAGCGGGCCGATGAGTTCTCGTGGCGGCTGAAAGGCGAAAGCTACATGAGCATCATGGAGCGGGGCGGCGGCATTGTCAGCACCGTGAAGGCCACCCGAGCCTCCAACTTCATACGCCTGCGCGCCAAGGCCGAAGGTTTCCTGAAGCAGATGAATGCCATGGGCGTGACAACCGTGGAGGGCAAGAGTGGCTATGGACTGGACAAAGAGACGGAACTGATGCAGCTTCGCATCATGCGCAGCCTGAATGGCGACGAGCACCGCCGGGTGGACATCGTTCCCACCTTTCTGGGTGCCCACGCCGTGCCGCAGGAGTATGCCGGACGCACCGACGACTACATCGACTTCCTCATCCGCGAGGTGATGCCCTGTGTGGCCGAGGCCGGTCTGGCCGAGTTCTGCGACGTCTTCTGTGAGCAGGGGGTATTCTCCATCGAACAGTCGCGCCGACTGCTGCTCGCCGCCCGCGGGATGGGCTTCAACCTGAAGCTGCATGCCGACGAGATAGTGCCCTTGGGCGGTGCCGGACTGGCGGCGGAACTGTCTGCCACGTCGGCCGACCACCTGCTGCATGCCTCCGATGCCGACATCCGTGCCATGGCCGAGAAGGGAGTTGTCGCCACGCTGCTCCCCCTGACCGCCTTTGCACTGAAGGAATCCTACGCCCGCGGCCGTGCCATGATAGATGCCGGCTGTGCCGTAGCCCTGGCCACCGACCTGAACCCCGGCAGTTGCTTCTCGGGTTCCATTCCGCTGACGTTTGCCCTGGCCTGCATCTATATGCAGATGAGCATCGAGGAGGCCATCACAGCCCTCACCCTGAACGGTGCCGCTGCGCTGAACCGTGCCGGTTCGATAGGCAGCATCGAAGTAGGTAAGAAAGGCGACCTGGTGGTGCTGAACACCGACAATTACCATTTCCTACCTTATTATATAGGTATGAACTGCGTGATTGCGACCATCAAGGAAGGAGTGATTTATCCCTCCTGAACCGTTGCTTGAAGAGAGGAGCCCGGCCGTGAGCGAAGGAGCAGACAGGTCGTTTTTCCTGACAGCATCGTGGACTGCACACCTCACTATACGACCGAGAGGGCCTAAGTATACGACTGAGGGTACCTAAGTATAGGACTGAGCCCCCCTCTGTATACGACAGAGAGGGTCTAGACATAACACTCTTATAATCAGTTGCTTATAAAAAGATTGTCTGGAGGTTATGAAAGTTTACATTTGTAACACTTTTCATTTCCTCGGACACCGGAAAAAACAAAAGTAAAACCTTAAAATCAGAATATCATGTTAGTCGATTTAACCGTAAAAGAATTTTTGAATAAAGTAGCCGGTAACGACCCCGTGCCCGGCGGCGGCAGTGTGGCTGCCTTGTGTGGTGCCATCGCCTCGTCCCTGGCCGCTATGGTGGCCAACCTGACCATCGGCAAGAAGAACTACGAAGCCTGCCAGGAGCAGATGGGGCACATCGCCGCACTGGCAGCGGAACGAAAGGACGTTTTCGTGGCCGACATCGACCGCGACTCCGAAGCCTACGACCGCGTGTTTGCCTGCTTCAAGATGCCCAAGGCCACCGATGAAGAGAAGAGTGCCCGCAGTGCCGCCATCCAGGAGGCCACGAAACACGCCGCTCTGGTGCCGATGCAGGTGGCGCGCAACGCTTACGAACTGATGAGCGTCATCGTGGAAGTGGCCCATCACGGCAACCGTAACGCCGTGACCGATGCTTGCGTGGCCATGATGACTGCCCGCAGTGCCGTGCTGGGTGCGCTGATGAACGTGCGCATCAACTTAGGTTCGCTGAAAGACAAGGAGTTTGCCTTGAGTCTGCAGGATGAGGCCGACGAACTGGAACGTCAGGCCCTGCTGAAAGAGAAAGCATTGTTGGACGAAATAAACCGGGAGTTGCGAGTATGAACAACGTGTATTATGTAGGGTCGGGCGACCTTACCTTCGAACTGATTGAGCGAATCATCAACGAAAATCTGAAGCTGGAACTGGCTCCGGAGGCCAAACTGCGCATCCAGCGCTGCCGCGACTATCTGGACCGGAAGATTGCCGAATCCGACGTGCCCCTGTACGGCATTACCACCGGCTTCGGTTCGCTGTGCAACAAGAACATCTCGCCCGACGAACTGGGCACCTTGCAGGAAAACCTCATCAAGAGTCATGCCTGCAGCGTGGGCGAAGAGATAAAGCCCGTTGTCATCAAGCTGATGATGCTGCTCAAGGCACACGCCCTGTCGCTGGGGCACAGCGGCGTGCAGGTCATCACCGTGCAGCGCATCCTCGACTTCTTCAACAATGACGTCATGCCCATCGTCTACGACCGCGGATCCTTGGGTGCTTCGGGCGACCTGGCCCCACTGGCCAACCTCTTCCTGCCCCTTATCGGCGTGGGCGACGTCTATTATAAAGGTAAGAAGCGCGAAGCCATCAGTGTACTCGACGAATTCGGCTGGGAGCCTGTCCACCTGATGAGCAAGGAAGGACTGGCACTGCTCAACGGCACCCAGTTCATGAGTGCCAACGGTGTGTTCGCCATCCTCAAGGCCCGTCGCCTGAGCAAGAAGGCCGACCTCATTGCTGCCCTGTCGCTCGAAGCCTTCGACGGGCGCATCGACCCTTTCATGGACTGCATCCAGCAGATACGCCCCCATCAGGGACAGATAGAGACAGGCGCAGCCTTCCGCACCCTGTTGGAGGGTAGCGAACTCATCGCCCGTCCCAAACAGCATGTGCAAGACCCTTATTCGTTCCGTTGCATTCCGCAGGTGCACGGTGCCACTAAGGACGCCATCCGCTACGTGTCGTCGGTGTTGCTGACCGAAATCAACTCGGTGACGGACAACCCCACCATCTTCCCCGACGAGGACTGCATCATCTCTGGCGGTAACTTCCACGGTCAGCCGCTGGCCATCTCGTACGATTTCCTGGCTATCGCTTTGGCCGAACTGGGTAACATCTCCGAGCGACGCATTGCCCAGCTCATCATGGGCCTGCGCGGGTTGCCCGAGTTCCTTGTAGCCAATCCGGGGTTGAACTCCGGCTTCATGATACCGCAGTATGCAGCCGCCTCGATGGTCAGCCAGAACAAAATGTACTGCTATGCTGCCAGCAGCGACTCCATTGTGTCGAGCAACGGGCAGGAGGATCACGTCAGCATGGGCGCCAATGCTGCCACCAAGCTCTACCGCATCATGGACAATCTGGAGCACATTCTCAGCATCGAGCTGATGAATGCCGCCCAAGGTATCGACTTCCGCCGTCCGCTCAAGACGTCGCCCCTGTTGGAACGCTTCCTTCACGAATACCGCAAGGAAGTGCCTTTTGTGAAAGACGACATCGTGATGTACAAGGAAATTCACAAGACCGTTGCTTTCCTGAACCGGACAAAGTTTGATTATTGAATTATATAATATTTATTAATCTTTCTACGATAGGAAGAAAACTCACTTTTTTTATTGAGTTTTCTTCCTATCTTTGTCTCGTTTTATATTCAACAGGAAATCCATAGTAACGAGTTTATACAGAGAGAGATTAGCGATATGGAAGAAAATGTGAAGAATTCTGCCTTGCGGGCTGAACTGAGGGAACGTATCATTGATACAGCAGTCGAGGCATTCACAAAACATGGCATCAAGAGTATCACCATGGACGAGATTGCCGCCTCACTGGGCATCTCGAAACGTACCCTCTACGAGGTGTTCTCCGATAAGGAGACGCTGCTGGAAGCGTGTGTGCTGCGCAGGCAGGAAAAGGAGGAACAGTATCTGAAGGAAATACTTGCCGTAGCCAGCAACGTACTGGAGGTGATATTGAAACTTTTCCAGTACAGCATCGAGCAGTTTCATGCCACCAATAAGAAATTTTTTGAGGAAATAAAGAAATATCCGCGGGTGTCGGAAATGATGATGCGCCGTCACGACCGTAACTCGGAGGCGGCTATCCAGTTCTTCAAGGAAGGCGTTTCGCAGGGTATTTTCCGTGACGATGTCAATTTTGAGATCATGGGTCTGCTTGTGCGCGAACAGCTGGACCTGTTGATGAATACGGACATTTGTCAGAAGTATTCTTTCCTGTCTGTTTACGAATCGATTATGTTTACTTACCTGCGGGGCATCTCTACCGAAAGGGGCGCGCAGGAATTGGAAAACTTTATCCGTGAATATCGTAGAAACAAGCGATAACGTTTCCTGCATTTTTCGTACTTTTGCCCTCCTCTAAAAAGTAAGTATGAAAAAGAGTGTTTTGCGATATACGGGCATTTGGATTTTTCTTGTATTAGGCGGGTTGCTGCTGATGTACCTGCTGCCCGGGCTGACGATTGGCGGGCATAAGCTGAGGCGGGTCGATCTGCTGAGCGATGTGCGTCCGCCTGCTGCTCCGGTCGAAGAGCCGGATACGCTGTTGCCGCCACCGCCCAAGGTGAAGCCGGTCTTTGTCGATACGTGCCGTACGGGCATGACCTGCATCGAAGACTATAGCGATTCTGCCATGCGTGGCATGACACCTTTCTACCGAGCACTGGACGAATTGTTGTCCCGTTCGCGCCGGATGGTCCGCATAGCCTATTTCGGCGATTCCTTTATCGAAGGCGATATCTTGACTGCCGATCTGCGCGAGATGCTTCAGCAGAAATACGGTGGCCGTGGAGTCGGTTTTGTGGCTATTACTTCCAACGTCAGTGGTTTCCGCCCTACCGTGCGTCATACCTTTGGCGGTTGGGAAAGCCATTCGGCTATGGACTCGGTGGCTTTCGACAAGAGTCGGCAGGGTGTTTCCGGTCATTACTTCATTCCCGGACCCGGTGCCTATGTCGAACTGAAGGGACAGAACAAGTATGCCTCTCTGCTGGATACCTGCCGACGCGTCTCCATTCTATTCTATAACAAGGGCGAGGTTACCATTACGGCACGTGTCAACCGCAACGAACCCGTTTCTGAAACATTCCAGCCTACCGGCAGTCTGCAGGCAATGACCGTAGAAGGCCGTATCGGGTCTGTCCGCTGGACAGTGGAACGGGCCGACTCTACGTTGTTCTATGGAGCAACGATGGATGGTGACGCTGGCATAGCGGTAGACAATTTCTCGCTGCGTGGCACGTCGGGACTTTCTCTGCGCTCCATACCGATGCATACGCTGCGCGAATTCGGTCGCGAACGTCCTTACGACCTCATCGTTCTTCAGTACGGACTGAATGTGGCTACCGAGCTTGGCAGGAACTACGATAAATACATTGCCGGTATGCATACCGCACTGGAGCATCTGAAGGAAGCCTTTCCGCAGGCCGGCATCCTGATTGTGGGCGTAGGCGACCGTGACTACAAGACCGAAGAAGGCGAGTTGCGAACCATGCCGGGAGTGAAGAACCTGATGCGTTATCAGCAGAATCTGGCAGCCGATGCCGGTGTGGCATTCTGGAATCTGTTCGAGGCCATGGGCGGCGATTGCAGCATGGCACGGCTGGTGGAGGCGAAACCTGCGATGGCCAATTACGACTATACCCACATCAATTTCCGCGGTGGAAAACACCTGGCGCAACTGCTTTACGAAGCACTGGTTTATGGAAAGGAACAGTATGACAGGAGGCGTACTTATGAAGAAATGGAACCTTGACAAGGTGTCGGCAGGATGGCGACATGTGCTGTGCTGCCTGGTGTGGATGCTGATGGCTGCGCAGGCCGTGCAGGCACAGGATGCGGTTCCGCTTTGCCCCATGCCGGACAGGGTGACGGCAGGTTCCGATACGTTGCCGGTCTGCTCCATGCGTACCGATACCATTGCTGTGCCGCGGCTGACGTATCCGGCTGCTTTCCGGCAGTTGGCCGACAACGTGCTGACCGACAGTCTGGGCATCCTCAAGCCGTTTTGGGAGCAGTTGAGGCTGCGCCACATTGGCGTCGTTACCGACACGTTGCGCATCGTCCATGTAGGCGACAGCCATATTCGTGGGCATATCTTCCCCCGCACGGTAGGCGAAGCGATGCAACGCGATTTTGGCACAATCAGTTATACCGACGTTGGCATTAACGGTGCATTCTGTATCACCTTTACCCGTCCCGACCGTGTAGACAAAATAGCCGACTTGCATCCTGACTTGCTGATACTGTCGTTCGGTACCAACGAGAGCCATAACCGCCGATACAACTCCATGACCCACTACAAACAGATGGACGACCTGGTGCGCATGCTGCGCGAACGTTTGCCGGAGGTACCTATGCTGATGACGACCCCTCCCGGCTCGTACGAAAGTTTCCGCCAAAGCCGGCGTCGTCGTACCTATAAGATCAATCCCCGTACGGATAGGACCGTGCAGACCATCCGCCGCTATGCCGACGACAACGGTCTGGCTGTCTGGGACCTGTATAATGTTGCAGGAGGTGTAAGACGAGCCTGCCTGAACTGGCAGGAAGCCGACCTGATGCGCCCCGACCATGTACACTATTTGCCCGAGGGCTATCGTTTGCAGGGCGAAATGCTGTATCAGGCTCTGCTGAAGGCTTACAACGATTATTGCCTGGGGATAAGATAAGATTTAACGAAACTCTAAATTCAGTTGTTCTATGGATGATTTGTTTACCTGGCTCCATATCGATCCGACGCGTTTGCGCGATGTCTTTTTGTACGATCCGCACTCGCCGATGATTTTCAGCAGTGGCATTTTTCTCTGGCTGTTTGCTGCCTTTATCGTAGTCTATCTGCTGTTGCAGCGCCGTACGACGGCCCGGCTGATGTTTGTCACGTTGTTCTCGTATTATTTCTATTATAAAAGCAGCGGTACTTATTTCTTTTTGCTGGCCGTTGTCACCGTAAGCGACTTCTTGCTTGCTCTGCTGATGGAGCATACGGTGACTCGCTGGAAACGCAAGCTGTGGGTGGTCGTCAGTCTCTGTGTCAACCTGGGCTTGCTGTGCTATTTCAAATATACGAATTTCCTGCTCGAATGCTGGGCGTCGCTGACGGGCGGTAGCTTCTCCATGCTGGACATTTTCTTGCCTGTGGGCATTTCGTTTTTCACCTTCCAGTCGTTGAGCTATACCATCGATGTGTATCGGCGCGAGATAAAGCCGCTCACCAATTTGCTCGATTATGCATTCTATGTATCCTTCTTCCCGCAACTGGTGGCGGGTCCCATTGTGCGTGCCCGCGACTTTATCCCGCAGATCCGCCGTCCGTTGTTTGTTTCCGACGAGATGTTCGGGCGCGGCATTTTTCTGATAGTGAGCGGTTTGTTTAAGAAGGCTGTGATATCCGATTATATCAGCGTGAACTTTGTAGAGCGCATTTTCGATAACCCTACGCTCTATTCGGGAGTAGAGAACCTGATGGGAGTATATGGTTATGCGTTGCAAATCTATTGCGATTTTTCGGGCTATAGCGATATGGCGATAGGAATAGCCTTGTTGCTTGGCTTCCATTTCAATATCAACTTTGATTCGCCCTATAAATCAGCGTCTGTCACCGAGTTCTGGCACCGTTGGCACATCTCGCTGTCCAGCTGGCTGCGCGACTATCTGTACATCTCGCTTGGAGGTAACCGGAAGGGGAAAGTGCGGCAGTATGTCAACCTGATTATTACCATGTTTCTGGGTGGGCTGTGGCATGGTGCTTCCTGGAACTTTGTGTTGTGGGGTGTGCTTCACGGTGTGGCCTTGGCAGTGCATAAGTTCTGGATGTCGCTGACGGGGCGCAAGAAGGGCGAGCAGAGTCATGGCATCCGGCGTTTCTTCGGAGTAGTCGTAACTTTCCACTTCGTATGTTTCTGCTGGATCTTCTTCCGCAACGCCGACTTCGCTACGTCGGTCGATATGCTTCGGCAGATTTTTACCGTGTTCCGTCCGCAACTGTTGCCGCAATTGCTGGCCGGTTATTGGGAAGTGTTTGCCCTGATGGGGCTGGGATATATGCTTCACTTCCTGCCCGACAGTTGGGAACGTGCCTGTACAAAAACAGTAATCCGCCTCCCCCTGCTGGGAAAGGCGGTACTGATGATTGCACTGATTTATCTGGTTATTCAGATGAAGAGTTCGGACATCCAGCCCTTCATTTATTTCCAGTTCTGATCTGTCGGTATCAGTTTATCTCTATTTCGTCGAGGAAGAGGAAGGCTGGTTTGCCAGCTCCGTTGTGTCCTTCGGGCAATACGGCTGTTTTCAAGGTAAGTTGTACATAACGTGTCTGTACGGGGTCGAAGTCGATGCTATAGTCTTCGATGCCTCTTGTTCCGGGAGCTGTCTTTACGGGAAATGCTTTGGTGGCTATTTCGCGATAGGACTGCCCGTCGTCGGAGATAGCTATGCGCATTTCTTTGCATCCCATAATCCAGTCGCCCAAAGATACGAACCCATGAGTAGCGACACTTTTGATTTCGTTTCCGCTTTTGCCCAGGTCGATTACTGCTGTTATGTCGCCACCGATGAAACCGAGCCAGTCGCCCGAAGCGAAGTTGTCACTTCCCCGTTGTCCGTCTACCAGCATGGGTGCTCCAGCATACGTGTACTTCGGCGATGGCTGTATACCAGTCAGTTGGATAGGGCAGAAAGTGGCTTTGTTGAAGAAGAAGTCGCGTTTCAGTACCCTGCTATTGCTGCCGTTCGGGCGGATGGCTATGGCTTGCAGTTGGGTTGTCTTGTCGATGGTGATGCCGGTATCGTCGTATTGCTGCGACTTCTCACTGGGTTGGCTGCCGTCGAGGGTATAATAAATAGGTGCATTATCGACGGTACTTAAGGTGACTTGTGCAGTTCTTTCCGATGAGCTTCCGGCTTGCGGAGTCGATATTTCGGCTTGGATATCGAATATATGTTTGGCATAGTTCAATCCGTCTCTTTGGTACAGATGAACAAGAGAAACCAGACGTTTTACGAAGTCTTTATAATCTTTTTTCTCGGGTTGCGTCCATTGTACTTCGGCAAGGGCTGCCATGCGGGGAAGTACCATATATTCTACTTGTTCGGGTGACAGTATGTATTCGGTCCACAAGTTGGCTTGTGCTCCCAGAATGTGCTTCTTCTGTTCATCGTTAAGCCCCTCAGTAGGCTCTAGACTGTATACTTTTTCTACCGGTACATAACCTCCGATGGCATCGTAAGGCTCATTGGCCTTATCTGTACTCTGGAAGTAGTCGAAGTAGCAATGGGTGTTCGGCGTCATGATGACGTCGTGTCCCATCTGGGCCGCCTTGATACCTCCTGCACTGCCTCTCCACGACATAACGGTGGCATTGGGAGCTACATCGCCTTCCAGGATTTCGTCCCATCCGATGATCTGTCTTCCTTTCTCATTCAGGAATTTCTCGATGTGTGCCATGCAATAGCTTTGTAAACGGTCTTCGGCGCTGTGCTCTTTGTCGGCTTTCAGTCCTTTGGCACGGATGAGGGCCTGACATTTAGGACACTTTGCCCAGCGGGTACGTGGTGCTTCGTCACCACCGATGTGGATATATTTCGAGGGGAAAATATCGATGATTTCTGTCATTACATCTTCCAAGAAGGGTAAAGTCTTTTCGTTTCCGATGCAAAGCACGTCTTCGAATACGCCCCAGCGGGGACAGACTTCATACGGACCTCCGGTACAGCCTAACTCCGGATAGGATGCAAGGGCGGCCAGCATGTGTCCGGGCAGGTCTATTTCGGGGATAATGGTGATGTAGCGCTCTTGCGCGTAACGTACGATTTCGCGTGCTTCATCCTGAGTGTAGAAACCTCCGTAGGGCGTGTTGTCGTATTGGTCGGTATTGTGTCCGATGACGGTACGGTTTCGTGTAGAGCCAATTTCGGTCAGTTTCGGATATTTCTTGATTTCGATTCGCCAGCCCTGGTCTTCGGTGAGGTGCCAGTGCAGGGTATTCATGTTATGCAGAGCCAGCAGGTCGATATACTCTTTGATAAATTCAACGGGGAAGAAGTGTCTTCCTACATCCAGCATCATGCCACGATAAGCAAAACGGGGAGCATCGTTAATTTCGCCTGCGGGCAATAGGACGGTAGCTCCTTGGGCTACGGCTGGGATAGATTTGCGTAATGTCTGTATGCCGTAGAATACACCGTTTTCGGTCTGTCCTTCAATGCGGATGCCTTCTGCCGAAGTACTTAACTTGTATCCTTCGGGATTGGTTATTTCGCTGTTGAGGCCTAAAGTGATACATCCTGTTGCACTTTCTCCTTCCTTTATGGCTTTAGTCTGGAGGGTATAACCGGTCGATTGAGCAATGTATTCAGCCAAAAATTCTGCATTGCGTTTCAGTAACGGGTTATTCTCCGGATAGGCTATTATTGTGCTGCGTGTCAGCTTGAACGGAGAGTCTTGTGTAAGGTTAACCTCTTGCGGGAGGGGAACCACGGAGTAGGAGGCTTGTTGCTCATTCGAAGAACAAGCGGCAAAAGCAAGTGCTACAATTGGTAAAAGATACTTTTTCATATGGTTAATTATTTAAGGATTAGGTTGCAAAGTTATTAAAATCCACGGATTTCTATATTTGTTTTCTTAAAATGTTATAAGGCATAATGCCTTGCATCTGTTTTATTTTATATTTATTATTTTTGTATGCCGGAAATCTCAGTAATCAGGCTTAAACTGGACAGTTTCCTTGATTAAGTGTTATATATTTTAGTTTGATTTAATATGAAAAGAAATTTTTATTTGTTATCCGTTCTTTTGCTTTCTTTATGCTTGTATACCAATGCTTTTGCACAAAAGAAAGTTTCTATTTTAGGTGATTCTTATTCTACGTACGGAGGTTATGTTTCTCCGTCTGTTAATATCTGCTGGTACGATGCTGAAGTAGGAGGTAAGAATGCTCAAAACGATGTACGGCATGTGGAAGAGACCTGGTGGTATCGGCTGATAAAGGAAAACGGCTATCAGTTGGAGCGTAATAATTCATTTTCGGGAGCTACCGTCTGTTGTACCGGTTATGATAAGAATGACTATTCTGATCGGGCTTTTATCACCCGTATGTATAATCTGGGACGTCCCGATGTGATTTTTATATTTGGTGGGACAAATGATAGTTGGGCAGGTGCCCCGATTGGAGAATATCAATATTTCGATTGGAGTAAAGAAGATTTGTATCAGTTCCGTCCGGCTTTTTGCTTTTTGCTCGATTCCCTGATCAAGTTGTATCCGGAGGCAACCATTTATAATATTACCAATTCGGAATTGTCAGCTGAAGTAACATCTTCAATGGCCGAGATATGCCGTCATTACAATGTGCAGAACATCCTTTTGCATGATGTGGAAAAACAATCTGGTCATCCTTCTGTAGCTGGTATGAAGAGTATCTGTGAACAGGTGGCAAGTGTTGCATGCAAGTAGTAGCTTTGTCTTTTAAGATAAAGAAGACTTTTTTGATGAAGGGGCAATCTTTAATATGACTTTTTGCCTCTTCATCTTTCTTTTCTGAATTCGTATTCTTTCTTCCTCCAAATCTTTCTCTTTTCTCCTCCTTGTCCTTCCCTTTTGCCCATTTAGTCCCTATCTTTCCCCCTTTTTTCCCTTTCTATCCCCTTTTTGCTTCTTTTTCCCCTCTCGCGCGCACATGTGAATATATAATGTGTCCCCTTTCCTTTTCCCTACGATACCTTCTATAAAAACATGTTCTACAACATATCTATAAATCAGCTATTTAGCAAAAACTTCATCAAAAAGTTGAAAAAAAGTGTTTGATATATTTGGAGCATAATTAAAAACCCACTACTTTTGCACCCGCTTTCGAGAACGAGAGCAGCGACGAAATGACATTCTGAGATGCGCGGAACAAACGATTCGCAGTTTTAGATCTTTTTCTGCTTACATTCTGTAAGGGAAGTAGGTCGGAAGGTAATCTTTGTCAAGCAACGCTTCACAAAGAGCCCCTGAAAAAGAAAAACGAAAAAAAACTTCGAAAAAATTTGGAAGATATGAAATAAAGTTCTTATCTTTGCATCCGCTTTCCGAAAGAAAAGCCTTCGTCAAGAAGAAGCGATCTATGAAGAGATTACATAAACAATACGTAGTACAAGAGCGGAGAAATGAAGATTGAAAAGATCTGATTTCTCCGGGTAAAGAAGAACCGTCAATGCTCTTTCCTTATATATATATAAAGAAAGAGAAGAATTGAGAACTTCGGTAAATCAATCGGTCGTCCTGAACAGAGCAAATGCCGACAGGCAACTGTCGCAAAAGATATTCTTACAATGAAGAGTTTGATCCTGGCTCAGGATGAACGCTAGCTACAGGCCTAACACATGCAAGTCGAGGGGCAGCATGATTGAAGCTTGCTTCAATTGATGGCGACCGGCGCACGGGTGAGTAACACGTATCCAACCTTCCGCTGACTCGGGGATAGCCTTTCGAAAGAAAGATTAATACCCGATAGCAAAGGACTTCCGCATGGATATCCTTTTAAAGGATTCCGGTCAGCGATGGGGATGCATTCCATTAGATAGTTGGCGGGGTAACGGCCCACCAAGTCGACGATGGATAGGGGTTCTGAGAGGAAGGTCCCCCACATTGGAACTGAGACACGGTC
>OGEZ01000594.1_pt1 | contig 28854 bp, 26 predicted proteins | sample 1570831 | NCBI WGS metagenome assembly OGEZ01 (sample SAMEA2582059, study PRJEB24529) | metagenome | biome: Human gut stool | place: China | collected 2011
TTTCCCCCATCCACGATCTTGTCACGGGCCTCCTCCGGCTTGCGGCTGTGCTCCTGGATGGGGGAAATGATAAACTGGTGGACGTTTGCCGCCTGCCGTTTCGGGTGTCCCCGTGTTGCCAGCAGGCAGACCTCCGCGTTGCCCCGCGTCCAGAAGCCCAGGCCATAGAACCAGCCCTCGGACTTGCGGTTTTTCTTTAGCCAGACGAAAGCAACGCTCTTGTAGGTGAAGCCCCACGCCTTAATGAGCCGCAGGGCCTCCGGGAGCTGCGGGAACGTAGCCCACAAAAAAAGCACGCTGTCCGGGGCCGCCAGATCCGCCACCGGGAGCGTGCATAACTTGTCAATCCCCATTGTGGGATAGTGTTTTTCCGCCGCCCCCTGCAAGCCCTTTTGGGAGTAGCGCCACGGGGGATCGGCGTAGATGATGGAATATACTCCGATAATTACACTCCTTTCCCGCCACGCTCCACAGCCAGCCGTGCCTGCTCAATGCGCTGGACGGCGGGGCCATAGATGGCTGGGGCGTTTTCAAAGCAGATAAAGCGGCGGCCCGTATTGAGGGCCGCCACCGCTGTTGTGCCGGAACCAGCGCAAATATCCGCTATCACCGCTCCTTCGTCGGTGTAGGTCTTTATGAAGTATTCGCACAGTTCCACAGGCTTTTGCGTTGGGTGGATGCCGCCCATCACCGTGGGGACAAACAGCACATTTCCCGGATAGCGCCGCCCATCGCTGGACTTCGTACCAACACGCTCAAATGCTCCATAGTTAGAGCTGGAGCCGCTGCAAGAATATACCCGGCGATAGGGTTCCCCATAGGTGAATTGCGGATGATAGACCGGGGACTTCTGGTAGAACACCAGAATGTTCTCCGACTTTTTCAGCGGGGCTCGGTTGGCGTTGAGAAAACCCGTTCCCCGTTCCTTGTACCATACCCACTCATAGCGAAGCATGGACAGGTTGGACGCTCCCAGCACCTTGTCATAGGGGCATTGGGCGAAAAACAGCACCGCCCCGTTTGGCTTGACCGCCCATTTCACCGCCTCCCACAGCTCGGGGAGCGGCAGCGGTACATCCCAGTAATTTCGGGTGGTGCCGTAGGGCGGATCGGTGAGCAGCATATCAACCGAGTGCTGGGGCAGGGACAGCAGCCCCTTGATCCCGTCCATGAGGTACAGGCCCTCCGCCATGTTTGGGACATTTTGTCCCAAAGCGGTATTATCGGTCATGCCTGGACTCCTTCACCGCTGCCCTGGCGGGACGGGCGGCGTTGTCCCGGGCGGCCTGTGTGCGGCCCTCGGCCAGCCGCTGGGCAATCGACCTGGCGTCGCTTTCACCGCCCAGCAGCTCCCGCTTTTGTAGAACTTCCTCCGTTTCCACCATGAAGCGGTACACATCCGCCTCGGAAAATTCCTCCGGGGCTTTTCCGTTCCACAGGGCCGTTCCGTCCGGCCCGTATCTTCTTGGCATACAACACCCCTTTCTTAATGAGCACTAAAGATACTTCGGGCAATCGTCCCTGTTTTGAACAAACAGAAACACAAGAGCACCGTGTACCCCACACAGCCCCAAATGGCTCCGATGGGGTCGCCGCCCGTGGCAATTCCTTGAATGAGCACCGCATAGATGGCGACGCACACAAGGATCAGCATCCCTTGGAATCCAACGGCAAACAGGGACTTCAAATAATTTTGGCCCATGCTGCCCAGCTCCCGGTTAGAGAGGGTCGCCACGGGCAGCGGGGCCAGACTTGTGAGCAGGTAAATCTCAATCATGCGCCCGTAGACGATGACGAAAATCACGATGTTCAGCGCCCACATGGTTACATGAATGAGGAACGATTGGAGCCACAGCCCCAGCAGAGCGCCAAGGCTCATGGTTTCCAGACTTGCCTCCAGCGTGTCGATCATGGAGGAAGAAATGTCCGTTGAGCCCTGCACAATCCCGGCTGCGCTGGCAATCACGCTTTGGGACACATCAAACACCGCCATAACGATATTGAATGTGTTGGACAGAATGAGGATGGCCGCAGCCGTTTTGAAAATCCACTTGAAGAAAATCCAGTAGTCCAGATCGTGCAGGTTGTTTTTCTCGATAATGAGCTGGATCAGCTCATAGGTGGCAACAAAGGTCAAGACCAGACCGGCAATCGGCAGTATCACCGTTTCAGAAAGCTGCCGTATGAGGGAAAAGACCCCGGCGTTCCACGCCGCCGGGGTCGTCCCCACTTGCACCGCAATCTCTCCGACACGGGTATTGACCGTATCAAAAAGCCCCGTGAGGTTGCCCATGATACCCTCAATCAGAAGCCCTTTTAACCAGTCTGTCAGCCAGTCGGTGAGAAATCCCATAAGCTATCGCCCTTAAAACAGGCCGGACAGCAGGGGGATCAGGGTGGTGCCCAGCACGATGATGCCGCCGCCCGCCATGAGCTGCTTCATGCCCTGGCTTTTGGAACCAGGATTGTCCGAGCCGTAGCCCTCCAGCAAATTGACAACGCCCCACACGCCCAGGCCAGCGCCCAGGGCCACAACAAGGGTCTGCAAAGTATCAATAGCGGAAGAAAAGAACTGCATATAGCCTCCATTTCTCCGGGGAATACCCGGACATGAAAAAAGCCGCCCACATAGGCGGCGCTTGCCGCACCTTGGGACAATTTGTCCCGAAGTGCTATTTATACAAAGGCGTCCGGGTCATCGAGATCGTCATAGTTGAGAATGTCCTCGTCCTCGTCTGTGAGCGCCTCGTCCGGCACGGTCGCCTCGTACACCTCACATTCCTCGGCCAGCCCGGGCCGCCTGCGGCGGTTAATGAGCTTGTCGAGGGAAAAGGCGTTTTTCTGTTTGTCGGCCTCCGCCGTGTACTTGTAGTTGGGGTGCTGCTTCAAATCGTACTTCTTGGAATAGAACGGGGGCAGGCCCCGGAGCTGCAAGATGCACCTGTCACCGGGCATGGTGGCAAGTTCGCTGGGGGTCATCAGCTCCCGGCCCAGCCGTTGGTTATTTTGGCTGTAACTTTCCGACTGGCCCCGTGTCCGGCCATCCGTCTGCATGGAGATCGTGGCCTTGCCCAGCCAGTTTTCGGATATTTCCTTGATGGTGCTGGACTCACGGCCACCCAAAAACACCACGCTGTCCATGTTGCCGAGGATGGTTTCAGCGTTCTTGTCATAGATGGCCTTACATTGGGCCAACTGCTGATAAAAGAGGGTCAGACTGACCTCCCGGGAGCGGATCACGGCCACCAGCTTTTCAAGGTTTGGCACCTGTCCCGTGTTGGCCGCCTCGTCCCACAGCACCCGCACATGATGGGGCAGGCGGCCCCCGTGAACATTGTCCGCCCGTTCACACAGAAGATTGAACATCTGCGAAAAGGCCAGCGCCACCAGAAAATTGTAGGTGCTATCGGTGTCGCTGATACAGAAGAAAGTGGCCGTGCGCCTGTCGCCCATGCGGTCAAGCTCCAGCTCGTCATAGGACATGATCTCCCGGAGCTGGGGGATGTCAAAGGGGGCCAGCCGGGAGCCGCAGGAAATCAAAATGCTTTTTGCGGTTTTGCCGCTGGCCAGCTTGTACTTCTTATACTGTTTCACCGCAAAGCAATCCGGCTTGCGCTGTTCCAGCCCCTTGAACATATAGTCCACGGCATTGAGAAAGTCCTCGTCATCCTCCTTGACTTCCATGCCGGAGATCATGTCAACCAGCGTATTCATGTTGCGCTCCTCCTCGGAGCCCTCAAAAATGATGTACCCCAGCAGGGCGCAATACAAAAGTGTTTCGGCCTTCGTCCAGAACGGATCGCCCTCTTTGCCCTCGCCCTTGGTGTTGGAGATCAGGGCGTTTACAAACTTCAAGATGTCCGCCTCGTTCTTGATGTAGGCCAGCGGGTTATAGTGCATGGACTTTGAAAAATCTATGCTGTTGAATACCTTGATCTTATACCCCCGCTGCTGGAGAAAGTGGCCTACTTGCCCGAGGACACCCCCTTTCGGATCGACGCACACATAGGAGGAATGAGCTTGAAGCAACTGGGGCGTGAGCCAGAACCGGGTCTTGCCGGAGCCGGACGAGCCGATGATGCAGGCGTTGAGGTTGCGGGCGTTGGCCGGATTTTGGGGCCGGGTGTTGATGGTGAGCAGCTCCGTCCCGGTGAGAATGACATTGTTTTCAAACTTGGGATCGACAAAGGGCTTGATGTCCTTTTCGGTGCTCCACCGGGCGGAGCCGTATTCCTCGTCCCGCCTGTACTTCTTTGCGTTCTTGCTCTTGAAGTAGATCAGCAGGCGAAAGGCTACCGCCCCCACAATGCCCACCAGCCAGTCAAAGGGATCAAGCCCCGGAGCAAAGTCTGCAAAGGCCGGGCCGATGCTCCGGCCCAGCCCCAGCAGCTTTTCCCCAAACCCGGCCCCCGCCGCCAGACGGTAGGCCGTCCCCAGTTTCAGACAAGCCCAGCCGATGAACAGATAGGGAATGTTGGGAAGAATGTATTTTCGGATCTTATCTGTCGGCATGAGCCACCTCCTGTACCCGCTCTTTGAGACGGGGCCGCTCCTGGGCAAGCTGCTCCGACGCCCGTTTGAGCTGATCCCGGATGGGGATGCGCCGGGACTTGGACTTGTTCAGCACCTTGCGGGAGTACTCCGAGAAACAGGCGGTCATGGCGTCGGCCTGCCCAGCCTTAAAGAACAGCAGATACTTGTCCGGCCCGGTTTTGTAAAAGGCGTAGTCCACATTCCATTTCCGGGCCACCCGGTCAAACAGCTTGGTATCGCCGGACAGCTCGATGCTGGATGCCGATGCGCCGTGGGCCATGAGCTTTTTCACGCTCTGCTTGCCGTGGGGCGTCTGCTTGGCCCGGTGGTGCTTGGCTATTTTCCGGACAATGGCCCGCAGCACATAGGCAAGGCCCCGGGCGGTCAGCTTGGACGCCTTCACGGAAACGGCAATCGTGCGCCGGGAAATATCTTCATCTACCAGTCAAACCACCCCCTCGTCGTCACAAACTCCGCTTTGCTCCTTCGGGCGTTGCCGCCCGAAATCCGCCCGCTTCGTTGCTCCTCCTCTCCCCACAAAGTCATGCGACTTTGTGGGGCACCCCATGTTTGGGACAAATTGTCCCGAAGTGTTGTTATCGCTCCGGCACCTCCTTTCTCGGGTGCAGCCGTTCTCCCTCCAGCGAGGAACGGTCTATGACCTCTTTGTAAGCGGCCATCTGCTCCCGGATGTTGAGCTTGGGCATGGAGAAAACCTTGTGTTCGTCGGGAATATCCTCCCTCCCGTGGTAGTGTTCAATGAAACTGCCGCCATTGTTCAGCACATAGCCGCCGGGAGCGTAGTGTCCATCCTCGTTGAGCCGAATATCCCGCCCGTATGCCTCGTAGTCGAAATAGTTGAGCAAGTGCTCCGGCACATCAATAGCCTCCATGTCCTCTACATAGATGCGCCCCAGCGTTTCATCGTCTGTAACACCCGGATAAAACTCAAAGCAATCCAGATTTTGTGCCAGATTGATCAGCTCTTTCACGCTGCCGGTGTATTCGCCGCTGTCAATGACCGCTTCAAACTTCTCCAGATCGCCTTGATCCAGTTCCGAGATCACACAGGCCAGATGGTTGAGCTCGTCGATGTTCTCATATTCACCCAAGTGGTCGTACAGCCCCAGCACATCCCCGTCAAAGTCGGTGATGAAGATTTCCTCATACCGCACCCCGTCAATGCCGATGCGCTTTAAGAGGGCCTGCACCTCCTCGGTTGTCGTGGGGAATTTCAGATATTCGCCTACCAGCTCACCTTCGTTATACTTCCCCAAATTGGTGACATAGGCTTCAAACAGGGCGGACATCAGCGACGCCCCTGTCCTTTGACGGTGAGGATGCCCTCCAGCGTTGTGGCGGTGATCCCCAGTCGCTGCGCCACGGCAATGTCGTTCTTCATAGCCTCGGTGACGGTCTGGCCGCACACCACCAGCACATGGGAGCGCCGCAGCAGGTCTCGGCTCATGTCGATGCCGCTCTTATGCTCCTCGGGAACGGCGTCGTTGAGGAACAAGGGCAGATACAGCGTGGGGCAGATGGGCGAAAAGCCCGCCTCGTACACCGCCCGGCAGTACCGGGCCGCCTGTTCCGTGTTTTTGCAGTCCTCGCCGCACCATGCGGCAGTAATATAGGCAAGGGGTCTTTTCATAGAAAACCTCCGTTTCATGGTGTTCAACCCTATCCCCCCGCCCTTTCCCATTCATGGGAAAGGGGGCGGCTCTGGAGGATATACCCCCGTCACGCCCCGGGAATGGCACAGCCGGGGCCGCCCGTAAAGGGCAAGCCGCCGCAGGGCGGCGGTGCCATGCACCCTTGACGGACAGCACCCGGCCATGCCGTGTAAAAGGCGGCGACGGGGGATCAAGCACCAGAGCCTTGAACGAGGGGACGAAAAAGACCTCGGGACGAGTTGTCCCAAGGTCTGTCACTTCTCCATATCCTTTTTCTTGTCGGGCTTGCCCAGCTCCGGGGGCTGCTTCTCCTTCCACTCGTCCAGCAGGGCCAGAATGGTGTCCTTCATCTCCCGGGGCGTCTTGTCCTTACCAAAATACTTTTCCAGTTCGGCGCTGTTGATGATCACCTTGTCAACCTCCTTTTTCTGTTCGCTCAAAATGCCGTCAATCACATCGCCGTTCAGCTTGCCCTCCTTATCCAGCTCCCGCATCTTCTGGGCTTGGGAAAGGGACGGAGAGGACGCTTGCCCCTCAATGGCAACGGCGATATACTTCTGGTGCTTGGGGCGGATGAAAGAAATCTCCACGGCGGGGGTAAAAGAGAGCTGCTTCTCGTCCACCATCTTTTGCAGATCGGGAACAAGCTCGGTCAGGCGGATATACCGCTGCACCTGCTTGTAATTCATACCGTTGCGATCCCCAACGATCTGCGTGGATCGTTTTCCTGCGTCCCGGTCATCCTCACCGGGCCGGGCTCCTTGGTGCTTGATGGCCTCCACCTGCTGTTTTAGCGCAGCGGCCTTTTCCGTGGGCAAAATTCTCTCCCGGTGCCGCAGGTTGTCGTCCGTCATGGCGAGAATGGCCTCGTCATCGGTCATGTTGCGGACGATACAGGGCATATTGACAAACCCGGCCAATTCGCTGGCCCGCTGGCGGCGGTGTCCGGCGATAATCTCATATCCGCCACCCTCACGGGGACGCACCAGCGCAGGCTGATTGACACCAGCGGCTTTGACCGACTCCACCAGCCCCTGCATTTCCGCATCGTCCCGGACGCCAAAAGGATGATTTTTGAACGGGTGTAGCTCGGAAAGATTGAGATACACGATCTCCTCTTTCACGCCACGGGTGGCATCCCGAGGGGCGGGCGGCTGCTCGGTTGCAGCCGGGGTCTCTGCTTTGAAGGGAGCGCCTTTCCCGGCAAGCGGTTTACTTTGGGACATTTTGTCCCGAGGTTGCGGCTTGGCCTTGTCGGGGGCCGCCTTGTCAGCCTTGGGTGGGCGGCCCCTGCGGGGCTTGGCCGCATCCTTCGTTTTGTCCGCCTGCTTGTCCTTATCCTGGGCCACAGCCTTCTCCGGGGGCTTGCCCTTCGTCGCACCATCCCGGGCAGCGGTAAAATCCACCACCTTTCCAGCGGGGGCGGGATCTCCCATGCCGAGGATCGTGGTCTGTTTCTCGCTCTTGCCCGGCTGCGGCGCACCCTCCATAGACGGAGCAGGAGCGTCCTTACCTTTGGGGGCCTCCTTACCCGCTGGAGCTGGCTGCTCCGCCGTAGGAGGCGTTGCCACTTTGGGCGCACCCTCTACCATGGAGGCATCCGCCTTAGCCGGGGCGGGCTGATCCTGCGCCGGGGGAACAGCTTTAGCAGGCTCTACCTTCCCAGCGTCGGGAATATTCTTTTTATCGTCAACCACCTAAAAACCTCCTTCGTTGTGAAATAGAAAAAGCCAGCCCGATGGCTGGCCTGTGAGGGAACACCCCTCCTTTCTTATTTGAGATATATGAAAACGCCGCCCGTAGTCCCATTGGGTAAAGGCGAAGTCGATATAAAGATTGACGGCTTCTGGGAATTCAGCTATGATATACTTATCATATATTTTTTTGTGTTATGGAGGCGAAATTTATGGCCACTGCTCCAAGTCAAGGAAAACTGTTATATCACATAACCCATATTGACAATATTCCGTCAATCTTGGAATATGGTCTGATGCCTCGAAAAGAATTAGAAAGGCAAGGCATAGTTGAGTTCTATGATATTGCAGATCCTGAGATATTAAGTAAACGAGAAACATATAAAAGGGCTTTGTCTGAATATGTGCTTTTCCATTTTTATTCTAAAAATCCTTTTGATGGTCGAGTGTGCAGAACTTATGGTGCAGAGAATATGGCAATAATTACAATTCGCAGAGATTTGCACCAGCAAAACGAGTTCTATATTATTCCTTCTCACCCATTAGATAAAGATGAGCCGGACATCTATCCATACGATGAAGGATTTCGACTAATTCGTTGGGATATTTTAGACAGAGACAGTGGACGAGATTATCACGATCCAGAGATTAAGAAAGCTTGTATGGCTGAATGCGTTATGAAATATACTATTCCATGTCAAGCATTCCATTGTATTTTTGTTGCAAACGAAGAAGCTCAACAGAAAATACTGCAAGCCCCAAATTCAAACCTTGTACGCATAACTGTCAATCCCAATATGTTTCCATAATCTATTTAGAGATATGTATTTTAGAGGGGAGGTGTTTCCGTGCTTTTTTACACAACTGGTGATTTACTTCAATCAAATGCTGATGCTTTAGTAAATACAGTAAATTGTGAAGGATACATGGGTAAAGGAATAGCTTATCAGTTTAAGTTGCAATTTCCAGATAATAATGTTGACTATGTTAAAGCGTGCAAAAGTGGACAACTAAAGCCCGGAAAACTTCATTATTTTAGAGAGCGTGGAAAGATTATTATTAACTTCCCCACAAAGAACAAATGGCGTGAAAAATCCAAAATTGAATATATTGAAACTGGATTAGATGAGTTGTTGATTTTGATTGGCAGTCTCAATATTAAAAGCATAGCCATCCCTCCACTTGGAAGTGGAAATGGAGGGCTTATATGGACAAATGTGAAAGAAGTCATTATTGATAAATTGCAGGCTATTTCAGCGGATGTCGATATATATATTTATGAGCCCTCAAAGAACTATTCTTCTTTGCCTGTGCAAGAACCTAAACTTAGTGCGTCGGCTCTTGTGCTAATGGAAATAAAACATCAGCTGCATCAATTTGACAAGTTCAGATTACAAAAAGCGGCATACTTCGTAAATGTTTTTTCACATAAAAAGTATTTTGACTTTTCCGCATATAAATATGGGCCGTATGATCACTCAATCGATGTTATAAGTCAAAAAATTCGTGAGTTTCAGAAATATCATAAGACTCAGACGACAGAGGAAGCAAAGTCCATTCTATATAACAAAATAGTGAGTGAATCCGTAAATAATACGATAAATGATTTGTTTATGCCTATCCAAAAAGCGTGCAATTTTGTTAATTCTATAAATGATGATCATGAATTGGAGTGTTTATCTACTATTTGTTTTTTAGTTGAGCAAACTGGTAGTATGACACCCGAAGATATTATTACTGGATTTAAGAATTGGTCTGAAGAAAAGGCCAAGCGTTTTTCCGAAGAAGAAATTTTGAATGGCATTCAAAAACTATATGCAATAGGTATTATTGAAAAAAGCTTAATAGGCTATCACCTTGTTGCATAAATGATTTTCATAGAATTTTCAGGCATTAAACAATACCGTCCTAAAACTTTGGGACGGTATTGTTTGGATGAAGCTCTTGCTTGATTGCTTACAAAAATATTTAATTATTCCTTGTGATTAGCGTTCCACAGTTTTTGTTCTATGTCGGCCATCATTAACTTCAATAAGATGTCCTCCATACTTTCGCCGTTTTTATTGTAGTAAGGCTCCACGATAAAAACACGATTTCCAATTTGGTATCGTTGCGGTTCCCCAGCTACATATTCCTTTTCCATATTACACCCCCTTTCTACTATGGAACACTAAAATTATATCACGAATAGGGGATAATGGAGATGTAGCTGAGCCTTATTTTAATCTTGCTATAATAGACCGTATCAGCTATAATCAAATGCACCAAGACTTATGGTGATTATTTGGTGGTATTGCGTATTGAAGCGCATCTCGCAGACCCGGTTACGGGGGTATGTAACCGATGGGTTTGGGAGAGCGCTTGAATGGCATTCAAGAGGTCAGCGGTTCGATCCCGCTTATCTCCACCAAACGTCCTGAAATCAAACGATTTCAGGACGTTTTCTTTTTTAAAAATTGAAAGTGATCTGAGAATAAACAGCCGCCCTTCTCCTGCATAGAGAAGGGCGGCTGAAGTTTTAAGAGAAAGAGTCAGGAACTGCTTTTGCAGTGGCTCCCACATATTCCTCCAGACAAATCCCTGCCTGGGTAATCACTTTTGCGGCTTCCACACCCACATAGCGGTAGTGCCAGGGTTCGTAGATAATGCCGGTTAAATCGCTTTTCTCTTCCGGATAGCGGAGAATAAAACCATACTCCCAGCAGTGCTCCATCAGCCATCGTTGGACCGGTGTGTCCTCCTGGGAGCTCTCCAGGATCTGATAGTTTTGATCCACAATGTCTACCGCCAGCCCCAGCTGGTGCTCGCTGGTGCCGGGCAGGGCCACTATGGTGGCGGCCATGGACTCGGCCTCTTTTCTGGAGTAGCCTTGGGAGAGAAAATCGTTGACCTGGGCATTATACAGTCCTTGCTGAGTTTCCTGGGTACGGTAGGAGGAGCAGATGAGAGGGGATAGGCCGGCAGCCCGGCAGTCATCCATCATCGCCTGCAGGGCCTCCGCGCACCGCTGATCTACCGTCTGGCCAGATTCTACCTGCTTCAGAGAGATGGAATAATCCTCCGGAAGAGGGTTCCAGGGATTGACCAGCGTCAGATTCCAAACATGGGTATCATCGGGAGCCTTCCAGTGAGAGGTGGTTCGAGAGATGGAGACGGACAGGGAGGATTTTGGCAGCCAACCGCTCAGAGGAAGGATACGGGGATGGGCGCAGCTGCCCAGCAGAAGAGATGCCGCACAGCCAAAGCCGAGCAGCAGCACCAGCGAGCGCAGCGCCAGACTGCGGGGGTGGCGGTGCTTGGAATCAATAGAAGAGGCAAAATTGTTGTCCATAGAGTTGCCTTCCTGTTCTTTGGTAAGGAAAAATAGATGCGGAGGATCTCCTTTGGGAACGACTTTATTTTAACACAAATGGATAAGCCTGTACCATACGAAAAGTGTGAACTTTTTTTGACAAGGGGTGCAGTGACCAAAGGGAAGAGAACGGCATAGACTGAGGGTGAGAACATGGTTGGGGCGGCGCGCCCCACAAGGAACAGGCCGTAAAGGAGCCGGGCCGCTGCGGCGGCAGCAGATGGTGAGGCATCTGTGGGACAAAAAGTATGTTCCATGGGTGTCTTTGTGTACCCCCCTGGAACAGGCAAAACAGATGAATGCCACAGCAATATGTTCCAAATAGGAGGTAACAGTATGGATCAAAAAAGTGGAGAAGCCAGAGCGATACGGGTTTCGGTCGTCACGATTCTGGGCAATGTGGTGCTGACGATTCTGAAATTGGCTGCGGGATTGGTGGCACATTCCGGGGCAATGGTGTCTGACGCCGTCCATTCTGCGTCCGATGTGCTGAGCACCTTTGTGGTGATTGCCGGCGTCAAGCTGGCGGGAAAGGAGGCAGACCGGGAGCATCCCTTTGGCCATGAGCGGTTTGAATGTATGGCTGCCATCCTGCTTGCCTCTATGTTGGCAGTGACGGGATTTGGGATCGGCTGGACCGGAGTAGGAAACATCCTGGGAGGCGCGGACGCCTTGCCCGTTCCCGGGCGGGTGGCACTGGCGGCTGCGGTTCTCTCCATCGTGTCCAAGGAGACTATGTACTGGTACACCAGAGCGGCGGCCAAGAAGCTGAACTCTCCGTCTCTCATGGCGGATGCGTGGCACCACCGCTCTGACGCGCTGTCCTCTGTGGGCAGTTTTGTGGGGATCTGCGGGGCGAGGCTGGGCATCCCGGAGCTGGATCCGGCAGCCAGTGTGGTGATCTGTCTGTTTATTTTGAAGGCGGCCTGGGACATCTTCCGGGATGCCGCGGCAAAAATGCTGGATACCGCCTGCCCGGAGGAGATGGAGGAGGAAATGCGGCAGACTGCTCTGGCTCAGCCGGGGGTGTTGGGCGTGGACCGGCTGCAGACCCGGCTGTTTGGCAACCGAATCTATGTGGAAGTAGAGATTGCTGCGGATGGGGAAGTCCCGCTGGCTGAGGCCCATGAGACGTCGGCGCAGGTACATCATGCCATGGAACGCCGGTTCCCTATGGTAAAGCACTGTATGGTCCATGTAAATCCACGCATCGTTGCCTCCAAGCGGCTGCCGTAGGAAAGCGTGCAAAAAAAGAGGCTGAGAGCGGAGCAGGTATATCTTGCTCCGCTGATTTTATATTCTCTAAGCTTGAACTAAGGTTGACAGAGTATACTGGCCACCTATGGAAAGGAGGCCGCGAAATGGAGTTTCGTCACGAGTGGAAGCACGAGATCAGCTATTCTGACCTGTTGGCCCTCCGCGCCCGCCTGGGAGCGGTGCTGGAACGGGACCAGCATGCGGTAAACGGGAGCTACCAGATCCGAAGCTTGTATTTTGACAATCTGGCGGACAAAGCTTTGAGGGAAAAGCTGGATGGAGTAAACAGCCGGGAAAAATTTCGGGTCCGGTACTACAACGGAGATCTGTCCCAAGTTTTTTTGGAAAAAAAGAGCAAGTACAGCGGTCTGTGCAGCAAAGAGCAGGCCAGGCTGAGCTGGGAAGAGATCCAAGCCGTAGCTAGCGGAGATGTTACCAGGCTGGCAGACAGCAAAGAGCCCTTGGTTCGGGAATTGTGCTTCAAAATGACCACCCAGGGTCTGCGGCCCCGGACGATTGTGGACTATACCCGGGAGCCCTTTGTCTACGACCCGGGAAATGTGCGGGTGACCTTGGATTACAACATCCGTACGGCCATGGGAAACACGGATTTTTTAAATCCGGACTGTGTGACCATTCCGGCGGGGGATGCTCCCGCCATCCTGGAGGTAAAGTGGGACGGCTTTTTGCCCACTCTGATCCGGGACCTGGTCCAGGTACCCAGAACTCACACCTCGGCCTTTTCCAAATACGCCGCCTGCCGGATTTACGGGTGAGCGCGAACAATCAAGAAGGAGCAGAACACAATGACTTTTCAAGACATCTTCAAATCCAGCTTTCTGGAGAACATGACCAGCGTCACCCTGTTGGATATGGCCCTGGCACTGGTGCTGGCCTTTGCCCTGGGTATGTTTATTTTCCTTATCTACAAAAAGACCTTTGCCGGGGTGATGTACTCCTCCAGCTTCGGCGTGACTCTGGTGGCCCTGACTATGATCACCACGCTGGTCATCCTGGCGGTCACCTCCAATGTGGTGCTGTCCCTGGGCATGGTGGGCGCCCTGTCCATCGTCCGCTTCCGCACCGCCATCAAAGAGCCCCTGGACATCGCCTTCCTGTTCTGGTCCATTGCCGCAGGAATCGTGCTGGCGGCGGGACTCATCCCTCTGGCCGTATTCGGCAGCGTATTTATTGGTGTTTTCCTGATGATTTTTGCCAACAAAAAGTCCCATGTGAATCCCTATATTGTGGTGCTCCGCTGTGACGGACATGAGAGCGAAGCGGCAGCTACGGAATTTCTGAAGGAGAAGGTCCAGCGCCTGACCGTCAAGAGTAAGACAGTCCAGAAGGGAGCCGTGGAGCTGAACCTGGAGGTGCGGATGAAAGACGAGAATACTGATTTTATCAATGCCCTCTCCGAGATGCAGGGAGTCGCCAGCGCCGTGCTGGTCAGCTACAACGGAGACTATATGGGATAAAGAAAGGAGCAGACCATGTCGACCCATAAATACATGGACAAGATCTGCTGCCTGGCTCTGCTTTTAGCCTTGGTGGTGACCGGAGTCTTTCTAAACGCTCCCTCCTTAGGTATCCAGGCGGCCTCCACAACCCAGGGATATGAGAGCCGTCTGTTTGACACGTCAAGGGTCCACACCATCGACATCGTTATGGATGATTGGGAGGGGTTCCTGGAGGGCTGTACCGACGAGGAGTACGAACTGTGCTCGGTGGTCATCGACAACGAGAGCTATAACAACGTAGCCATCCGGGCCAAGGGCAATACCTCTCTGACCCAGGTGGCCAGCTATGGAAACGACCGATACAGCTTTAAAATTGAGTTTGACCACTATGACAGTACGATCAGCTACCACGGTTTGGATAAGCTCAGTCTCAACAACATCATCCAGGACAACACCTATATGAAGGACTACCTCACCTATCAGATGATGGGCTATTTCGGCGTGGACGCCCCTTTGTGCAGCTATGTGTATATTACCGTCAACGGGGAGGACTGGGGCCTCTATCTGGCGGTGGAGGGGGTGGAGGAGTCTTTCCTGGAGCGCAACTACGGCAGCGACTATGGAGAGCTCTATAAGCCTGACAGCATGAGCATGGGCGGCGGCCGGGGCAACGGCGGAGAATTTGATCTGGAGGACTGGATGGACGATCAAAGCGGCGAAGAGAGTCAGAATACCCTTCCGGACCGACAGGCCATGAAGGGGCAGCGGCCGGAGGGTATGACGCCGCCGGATACTGGGGAAGAAGTGCAGTCTGACACAGAAACTATACCCCAAGGTATGCCGGGCGTAGTCCCGTCTCAGGATGGTGCCTCGGACAGTCAGACCACAGACCCGGCTCAGATGGATAAACAGTTGGGTGGCCGGGGAGGCGGTATGGGCGGTTCCATGGGCAGCAGCGATGTGTCCCTTATCTACACCGACGACGACTACAACAGCTATTCCAACATCTTTGACAATGCCAAAACTGATATCACCGACGCCGACAAGGACCGGCTTATCGCCTCCCTCAAGCAGCTGAATGAGGGTGAGAATATTGAGAGTGTGGTAGATGTGGACGAGGTGATCCGCTACTTTGTAGTGCACAACTTTGTGTGTAACTTTGACAGCTACACCGGCTCCATGATCCACAACTACTACCTCTACGAAGAGGACGGTCAGTTGTCCATGATCCCCTGGGACTACAACCTGGCCTTTGGCGGCTTCCAGGGCGGACAGGATGCCACCTCCATGGTAAACTACCCCATTGACACCCCGGTATCTGGCGGGACCGTGGACTCCCGCCCCATGCTGGCCTGGATTTTTGAGAGCGAAGAGTACGCCCAGCTGTACCACCAGTACTTTGCGGACTTTATCTCCTCCTACTTTGACAGCGGCTATTTTACCCAGATGATGGCCCAGACAAAGCAGCTCATTGCCCCTTACGTGGAGAAAGACCCCACCAAATTCTGTACCTATGAGGAATTTGAAACGGGAATCGAGACGCTGGAGCAGTTCTGCCTGCTGCGGGCTGAGAGCGTCCAGGGCCAGCTGGACGGGACCATCCCCTCCACCTCTGACGGCCAGGCGGAGGACAGCAGCGCTCTGGTGGATGCCTCGGAACTGAGTATTTCGGACATGGGTACCATGAACAATGCCATGGGCGGCGGGATGGGCGGACCTATGGAGCGGGAAGATATAAGTGCTCAGCCCCAGGGGGAGGAAGTGCCTTCCGGCGGCCAGCCATTCGATCTGCCTGCGGGAGAAGACTCAGCTTCCCTGCCGATGGACGGCAATGTTCCTGAGCGTCCCCAGGCCAACACCGCAGCAGAAAGCGGACAAGATCCTATGAAACTGGAGGTGGGAGGCGAAAATCAGAGCGCTTTAAACCGCGAATATGGAGTCCTGCTGGCAGCCAGCGCCGCAGTGCTCCTGGCAGGCCTGATTCTTGCGTGGAGATATCGAAAGCGGGCCTGATTTCCCCGGCAGCAGAATAAACGCGCCTCGTGCCAGTTCAAACACTGACACGGGGCGCGTTTTGCACATTTTGATTGCAGGGTGTGGAAGAGTTACTGCTCCAGCAGACCTGCTTCCACCAAAAAGTCCCGGGCTACCTGATCCACCGGCTCCTGCTCCACGTCCACCCGGTAGGTGAGCTGGCTCATGAGCTGGTCGGTAAACTTGCCGTTGAGCAGGGACAGGGTTTCCTCCAAATCGGGTGCCTGCTCCTCGAAGCGCTCAAATACGTCGTTGCGCACCAGAATGGTGCCGTAGTAGTCGGGGAAGAAGTGCAGGTCATCTTCCAGCACAGTAAGACCTGCCCGGATGTTCAGACCGTCGGTGGCGTAGACGACCATCACATCATAGGCTCCCTGCTCAATGGCAGTGTACTTGAGCATGATGTCCACCGGGGTGGCCTTGGCAAAGTTCAGGCCATAGAACTGAACGAAGGGATCATACTTCATACTGCCTGCACTGGTGAAGAAGTCAGACTCGGCACCGAAGCGCAGCTCGCCGGCAACAGGAACCAGATCGCTGATTTTTGTGGGATGATAGGTGTCCATCACATCCTGGGTCACGCCGATGGCGTAGGTGTTGTTCACACCGATTTTTCCCATGAGGCGGGCGTCATACTCCGTATTCATCTTCTCATTGACAAAGTCATAGAGTGTCTGCCCATCGGGGATATCGGTGGTGTCCAGTCCCATGATGGTGGTCAGCAGGGTGCCATCCCAGGTGTACATCAGGTCACAGCTGTGGTCCTGGCCTGTCATAGCATTGAAGTTGTTGACAGCCGTCATCTGATCCTTGATGGTGACGGTGAGGTCGTAGCGGTCCTCCACCAGCTGCTTGATCATGCTATTGACCAGCTGGACCTCGGAGAACTGCCCCTCGTAGAGGACCAGACCGTCCTCCTGCTGGGGAAGGAAGGTCCACACGGTAAGAGCCACACAGGCCACCGCAGTCACCGCAGCCACGGCCCGGGTGAGCAGCTTGCCGGCAGGGGAGGGGGCGCGGTCGGAGCGGCGGTTCATGCGATGCTCCACCAGGGCCATGACAAGATCCAGAATGAGGGCCATAGCCATGAGCACACCGGTGCCGCTGAGAATGGCCTTCATATCATTTTGCCGGATGCCGGTGTTGATGATGTTGCCCAGGCCTCCGCCGCCCACCATGGCGGCAAAGACCGCCGTGCCGATGGCGTTGACAGCGGGGATGCGCACGCCGGTAAAGATGATGGGGGCGGCCAGGGGAATCTCCACCCGCCGCAGCTGGTACATGCGGGTCATGCCCATGCCGGTGGCCGCCTCTTTCAGGGCGGAAGGCACCTGGTTGAGGCCCAACACCGTGTTGCGCACGATGGGGAGCAGGGAGTAGAGGGTCAGGCCCACAATGACGGTGGGCTTTCCGGCGCCCATAAATACCATGATGATACCCAGCAGAGCCAGGGCGGGGGTGGTCTGAATGAGGTCTACCACCCGGAGAATGATCTTGCCCGCCCGGGGATAAAAGTAGGAGAGGACGCCCAGGGGGACGCCGGCGATGAGGGCAAAGAGCAGGGCCACAATGACCATGGACAGATGCTCAAAGATCACTTGGAAGGTCACAGGTCCCCACCCCCTTTCCGCATGCCCCGGGGCACGGCCCGGCGCTGAAGGGCGTCCACCAAAGAGCCCAGTACAAAGGCCAGAATGGCGGCGGGAACGGCGCCCAGAAGGATGAGGCCGTTGTCATTGGCGCTGACGCCTGCGTAGATAAAGGTGCCAAGGCCTCCTTGTCCGATCATAGCGGCCAGCACCGCCCAGCTGACGGTGTAGACGGTGGACATGCGCAGTCCGCCGATGATGGTGGGCAGAGCCAGAGGCAGTTCCACCCGAACGAGACACTGTATGGGGCTCATACCGCAGCCCTTGGCTGCCTCAATATACTGCCCCTCCACCGAGGAGAGACCGGCGTACGTATTTTTGAGGATGGGAAAGGTTGCGTAGATGGACAGGGCGATGAGCACGGTGATAGGCTGCATGCCCAGAACCAGAAACAGCAGGCCCACAAATACGACGCCGGGGATGGTGTTGAAGATAGAGAGAATGGGTAAAATCAGCTTGGACAGGTTTTTCGGCAGGCGAGAGAGCAGAATGCCAAGCAGCACGCCCAGCACAAAGCCTACCGCTACCGAGACAAAGGTAAAACCCAGATGTTCCAGCAGAGCCTTTGGTAAGTCGTGGAATGTCACTCTGCCTCACCCCCAAAGCTGCTCTGCCATGGCGGAGGCCATGCTGGTTTTGGTGATGATGCCGGCCACTTGTTCTCCGTCTCCCAGCACCACGAGGTAGGGGGCGCCGCTGGAGATGAGCTGGTCAAAGCAGTCCTTGGCGTTATCCTGGGCGTGGACGGTGGGGGTGTTGCAGCGGATCAGAGGCTGAATGGTCTTGACCACGTGGCCGGTGAGACGGATGTCGGCGATGGAGACTGTGCCCTGATACTTGCCCTGATCGTCTACCACCAGCAGGGTGTCTACGTTGTGGCGCTGCATTTTGCTGACGCACTCATTGATGCCGCGGTTGGCGGAGACGGCGTAAACGCCGGTGCGCATAAAGTCGGCGGCAGTGAGGTCGTTGGGGGAGTTGGTTTGAATGAACTTGCCCAAAAAGTCCTGGATCTGCCCGGTAGCCGGGTGGGCCAGCATCTCCTCCGGGGGCGCCATCTGTACAATCTTGCCGTGGTCCATAAAGACGATCACGTCGGCCAGATCCAGGGCCTCCTCCATGTCGTGGGTGACAAAGACGATGGTCTTGTGCAGCTTCTGCTGAAGGTTGCGCACCTCCTGCTGCAGGGAACGGCGAGTCATGGGGTCCAGGGCAGAGAAGGGCTCATCCATCAGGACGATGGGGGGAGAGGCAGCCAGTGCCCGGAGAATGCCGATGCGCTGCTGCTGACCGCCGGACATCTCGCTGGGGTATTTATGGGCGTACTGCTCATAGGGGAGATTGACCATCTCCAGCAGCTGCCGGGCGATGCGGTCGCACTCCTCCTTACTGTATTTCAGCAGAGTGGGAACCACGCAGATGTTTTGGGCCACCGTCATATTGGGGAACAGGCCGATCTGCTGGATGACATAGCCGATATGCCGGCGCAGATCCACCTTGTCCTTGGTGGCGATGTCTTCGCCATCCAGATAGATCTTTCCGCTGGTGGGCTCGATAAGGCGGTTGATCATTTTCAGCGTGGTGGTCTTGCCGCAGCCGGACGGGCCGATGAGCACGGTCATTTGACCGTCCGGGATCTGAAAGCACAGATCGTGCAGAATCTGCTGGGAACCGTAGGCCAGGGAGACATGTTCAAACTGAAGCAAATAGGTACCTCCTTTGCGCTAGCGCGGCAGAACCGGAACACGCAAAGGTGGTCATGCAGCGCTACAATGGGTGAAAAGGAACAACAAAAAGTGGATAAAAATAAAAAGTATTATGTAAATATTATAAAGGGGGCGGGGGAAAAAGGCAAACAAACATTCTGTTAATTTTTCCCCACTCTGGAATAGAGGGGAGAAAGTAAGAGGAAAAGGGGCTTTTAAAGAGATCTTTTAAAAATCTTAATGATTTATATGGTGTGGGCTTAACATTTCACTGTTACACTGGGACCATCAAGCAAAGGAGGATTGGACCATGGAGTTTACCGCACGATTGATGCTGGCTTTTGCCAGTGTATTGGGTCTGGCAATGACCGTTTGGGGCGGTTATTATTTTGTGACAGCTCTGATGTCCTGGCGGCGCCCCATGGATTACGGCAGGCACCCGGCCCGGACCCGGTTTGCTGTTTTGATCGCTGCCCGCAATGAGGAGCTGGTCATCGGCTCCCTGGTCAACAGCCTGCTGACCCAGAACTATCCCCCGGAACTGTATGATGTATACGTGATCCCCAATAACTGTACCGATAACACCGCTCAGGCGGCCGCCAATTTCGGCGCCAAGGTACTGGAGTGCACCGTTCCCGTCAAGAGCAAGGGCGAGGTCATGCGCTTTGCCTATCAGCAGCTGGCTGGTCGTGGCTACGACGCCTTCTGCGTGTTCGACGCGGACAATGTGGCCCACCCCGATTTCTTGAAGGAAATGAACAACGCCTACTGCGCCGGCGCCCGGGCGGCTCAGGGCTACCGGGACAGCAAGAATCCCTACGATACCGCTTTTTCCGGCTGCTACTCCATTTACTACTGGATGATGAGCCGCTTCCACAACAACGGCAAGGCTGGACTGGGACTGTCCGCCATGCTGGGCGGCACCGGCTTTATGGTCTCTGCCGCCGCGCTGGAGAAGATGGGCGGCTGGCGTACCCAGACCATCAGTGAGGATCTGGAGATGTCCGTCCAGCTGGCTATGGCCGAGGTAAAGATTTGGTGGGTTCCTCTGGCGATCACCTATGACGAGCAGCCTTTGAGCTATGAGATCTCGGTGAAGCAGCGCCGCCGCTGGACCAGCGGCACCATTCAGATCGCCCATCAGTATCTGCCTGTGATCATGGAGCGCATGATGCGCAAGCCGGACAGCGTGGTGTTTGATATGGGCGCGACCATGCTGGTGCCCGCCTACCAGGTGGCTGCTCTGGGCAGCTCGGTGCTCTCCGCTCTGGCGGTGGGCTGCTCCCGGCCCTACTTCTCTTTGTCCCTGGCTCTGGGAGCCTTTGCCCTGAATCTGGTGATCAGCGCGCTGGGCGCTACGGCGGCGGCTGTGCTGGTGGTGACGGTGGAGAATAAGTGGGACCGCCGCCTGTGGAAGGGCGTTGCCTGCTACTGGCTGTTCCTGCTGAGCTGGCTGCCTATTACCGTGGGCTGCTACTTTAAAAAGACCACAGTCTGGGAGGAGATTCGCCACACCCGCAATGTGGCGCCTCAGCCTGGTGGAAAAAGCCGACAGGCGCTGATGCCCTGATTTCAGATAAAGAAAATACCCCCGTTTCGCATGAAGCGAAACGGGGGTATTTTGATATTCAGGCTAAGGGTTCGAAATCACTGGCGGGACGGCGGCAGATGGGGCAGATGAAGTCGTCAGGCAGGGTATCCGACTCGTAAACAAAGCCGCAGATCTTGCAGACAAAGCCCTTGGGCTTGTCCTGGGGAGCGGGAGCTTCCTCGACCACTTCTTCGCCCTTCACGCTGGCGGCGAGGACCTTGGCCAGGGCCTCCAGCTCGGCGTCCTGGCCGGGAGCCAGGGTGGACTTCAGGGTGACAGGGGCCTCCAGAATCTCCATGCCCTTCATGCCAGAGATGATTTCGGTCATCAGCTTGCCGCTGGCGGGAGCCCAGGAACCGTTCTGAATGAGGGCGACCTTGCGGTTGCGCAGGGCGTGGTGGGCGATGTCGTGGAGGAGATTCTCCATGGAGACAAAGATGCCGTTGTTATAGGTGGTGGAGGCAAAGACGATGTGGCTGTACTTGAAGGCGTCGGAGAGAACGTAGGAGTAGTGGGTCACCGACACGTCGTACATCTCCACAGGGATGCCCATCTCGGCCAGACGGCAGGCCAGGATGTTGGCAGCCGTCTCGGTGCCGCCGTACACGGAGGCAAAGGCGATGAGCACGCCCTGGACCTCGGGCTCGTAGGCGGCCCACTTGGCGTACTTGTCCACGATGTAGCCCAGATCCTTGCGCCACACGGGACCGTGGAGGGGGCAGATCATCTGGATATCCAGGCCGGCGGCCTTTTTCAGCAGGGCCTGAACCTGGGGACCGTACTTGCCCACGATGTTGGTGTAATACCGGCGGGCGTCGTCCAGCCAGTCTCGGTCAAAGTTCACTTCATCGGCAAAGAGCACGCCGTTGAGGGCGCCGAAGGTGCCGAAGGCATCGGCGGAGAAGAGAATCTTATCGGTGGAGTCGTAGCTCACCATAACCTCGGGCCAGTGAACCATGGGGGCATTGACAAAGGTGAAGGTGTGCCGGCCGGTGGTGATGGAGTTGCCCTCGTTGACCAGATGGACCTCCTTGGGATCGGTGCAGTGGAACTGGCGGATCATGTTCAGGATCTTGCCGTTGCAGACGATGGTGGCCTCCGGATGGCGGAGCATCACATCGCCCAGAGTAGCGGCGTGGTCGGGCTCCATGTGGTGGACAAAGACATAGTCCAGCTTACGACCGCCCAGAGCATACTCCAGATTTTCAAAGAACTGGGTCTGGACGGCCCGGTCCACCGTGTCAAACAGCACGGTCTTCTCATCCAGCAGCAAGTAGGAGTTGAAGGACATCCCACGGGGAACCGGATGGGTGCTCTCGAACAGGGGATGCTGGCGGTCGTTTCCGCCGATCCAAATCAGATCTTCGGTGACATGACGGATACAGTGCATATTGAAAACCCTTCTTTCTGGTAAAGTATCTTGAAACCGCCCTTTATCATATCACACACCTTGGAAAATTGGTAGCGGGTTTTTACCGCCGGAAACTGTGAGAGATGACGGAAGAAAGGGAAAAGGAGAGACACTTCGGAGAAGGAAAGTAGAATGAAAATTATTTTCAAAGCAGGGAGGAACGGAAGTGAGACAGAAAAGAATGGAATAAAAACAGGTAAAAAACCACATGCTTCAAGAAAATTTCACATTCATTTGTCATTATACACAGAAATTGTGAAAAAATTTTAAACACTAATACGAATTGAAAATTATTTTCACGAGTGCTATGATGGTTACAACAAAAGGAAAACAAGTAAACGGAGCGGACAGATATCAAAGATATCTGACAAAGGAAAGGTTGGTCTTAACATGGATGTAAAGAAACTGGAACAGGCCAAGCAGTGGGTGGAAAAGGAGCTGGCCAGCAGCGCGGAGTTCTGGCTGAAGTACGGTATGGACAAGGAGCACGGCGGCGTGTACACCTGCATCGACCGCACCGGCCGGCTGTTCTCCACCGACAAGAGCGTGTGGATGCAGGGCCGCTGCGGCTGGACCTACGCCTACCTGTGCCACGTGTACGGCAAGCGGGATGAGTGGATGCAGGCCAGCAAGAGCTGCCTGGACTTCATGGAGAAGTACTGCATCAACCGCGAGGCCGGTGACCGGATGTACTTCACCGTCACCGCTGATGGCAAGCCTCTGCGTCAGCGCCGCTACTGCTTCTCCGAGGGCTTCTACGCTCTGGCCAACGCCGAGTATTACGGCCTGACCGGCGAGAAGGAGTACATTGAGCGTGCCCGCCGCGCCTACGAGCTGATCTGGAACCTGAACAACGGTCTCATCAAGGACCCCACCGGCATGGGCCCCAAGACCATTCCCGAGACCCGCACCGGCCGGGCTCTGGCTGACCCCATGATCTACCTGAACATCACCTCGGTTCTGCGCCGCTGCGACCCTGAGCAGCGCGAGCTGTACGATGCGCGGGCCAAGGAGTGCGTGGAGACCATCTTTAAGTATCACCACAAGCCCGAACTCAAGTGCACTCTGGAGACCGTGGGTCCCAACGGCGAGTTCATGGGCGACATCTCTGCCGGCCGCTTTGTCAACCCCGGCCACGATATCGAGTGCTCCTGGTTCCTGATGGAGCAGGCCAAATACACCAACGACGACGAGCTGCGCCGCAAGGCCATGGAGGTCTTTGACATGGCCATCGCCAACGGCTGGGACAATGAGTACGGAGGAATCCTGTACTTCATCGACTGCAAGGGCTTCCCCCCCGAGGCTTATGAGCACGACATGAAGCTGTGGTGGCCCCACAACGAGGCCCTGATCGCCAGCCTGATGATGTATCGGGACAGCGGCGATGAGAAGTACCTGGATTGGTTCTTCAAGGTGCTGGATTACTGCAAGACCTACTTTGCTGACGACGAGTACGGTGAGTGGTACGGCTATCTCCGCCGGGATGGCAAGCCCACCATGCCTGCCTGCAAGGGCTGCACCTTCAAGGGTCCCTTCCATGTGCCCCGCTGCCTGATCATGGTGGATACCATGCTGGGTGAGATCCTGGCCCGCTGAACATGTTCCCTAACCGCGCGGTGCGCGCGGAGAAATACCTCCGGGCCTGAAGCGAGGCCGGAGACACATATATAGAGGAGGAAAAAATCATGAGCAATCTGGACAAGTATAAGGGCATTATTCCTGCATTCTACGCCTGCTATGACGAGCAGGGCAACGTCAGCCCCGAGCGGGTGCGCGCTCTGACCCAGTACTATGTGGACAAGGGCGTCAAGGGCGTGTACGTCAACGGCTCCTCCGGCGAGTGCATCTACCAGGGCGTCGCTGAGCGTAAGATCATCATCGAGAACGTGATGGCCGTGGCCAAGGGCAAGCTGACCGTCATCAACCACGTGGCCTGCAACAACACCCGGGACAGCGTGGAGCTGGCCAAGCACTCTGAGGAAGTGGGCGTGGACGCCATCGCTTCTATCCCTCCCATCTACTTCCGCCTGCCTGAGTATTCCATCGCTGCTTACTGGAATGCCATCAGCGCTGCCGCTCCCAACACCGACTTTGTTATCTACAACATCCCCCAGCTGGCCGGTACCGCTCTGACCATGAGCCTGTTTGCTGAGATGATGAAGAACCCCAAGGTTGTGGCTGTGAAGAACTCCTCCATGCCCACCCAGGACATCCAGATGTTCAAGGCCGCCGGCAAGGCTGCCAAGGGCGAGTTCGTGGTGTTCAACGGTCCCGACGAGCAGTTTGTGGCCGGCCGCGCCATCGGCGCTGACGGCGGCATCGGCGGCACCTACGGCGTCATGCCCGAGCTGTTCCTGAAGCTCAACGAGCTGATCGTTGCCGGTGAGCGTGACAAGGCCACCGAGCTGCAGTATGACATCAACGAGATCATCTACAAGATGTGCTCCAGCCACGCCAACATGTACGCCGTGGCCAAGGAGATGCTCCGCATCAACGAGAACCTGGATCTGGGCGGCGTGCGTGAGCCTCTGGAGAACCTGCAGGAGGCCGACAAGGCTGTGGCCAAGGAGGCCGCCGCTATGGTCATGGCTGCCAAGGCTAAGTACTGCTGATCTATTGTATAACCAATCCCCCGCATAACAATCCTCCGCAAAGCCAATCGCGCCGGACAGGCGGAGTGTGGTGCCGCCTGTCCGGGAGAATTATAAGATAAGGGAGATAACAACACATGCCTAACATGCAAGGTTTTACTTACATTGACCTGGCAGTACTGATCGTCTATCTGCTGGCGGTTCTGTTTGCTGGTCTGCACTTTGCCAAGAAAGAGATGAAGGGCAAAGAGTACTTCAAGGGCGACGGAACTGTGCCTTGGTGGGTCACCTCCGTGTCCATCTTCGCTACCCTCCTCAGCCCCATTTCCTTCCTGTCCCTGGCCGGCAACTCCTACGCCGGCACCTGGATCATGTGGTTTGCCCAGCTGGGTATGCTGCTGGCCATTCCTCTGACCATCAAGTTCTTCCTGCCTATTTACAGCAAGCTGGACATTGATACCGCTTACCACTACCTGGAGCTGCGCTTCAACAGCAAGTTCCTGCGCGTGCTGGGCGCTGTTATGTTCATCATCTATCAGGTAGGCCGTATGTCCATCATCATGTACCTGCCCTGCATGGTGCTGTCCTCTCTGATGGGCATCAACGTGAACATCCTGATCATCATCATGGGCATCATCGCCATCATCTACTCCTACACCGGCGGCCTGAAGAGCGTGCTGTGGACCGACTTCATCCAGGGTTCCGTGCTGCTCATCGGCGTTACCTTCGGTCTCATCTTCCTGATTGCTCACCTGGATGGCGGTTTCGGTGCCATCATCAACGAGTTTACCAACAACCACAAGTTCCTGGCTGTGGATCAGCCCATCTTTGACGCCAACATCCTGAAGGACAGCGTGTTCCTGCTGATCGTGGGCGCCGGCTTCAACACCATGGGCTCCTACGTCTCCTCTCAGGACATCGTGCAGCGCTTCACCACCACCACCGACACCAAGAAGCTCAACAAGATGATGCTGGCTAACGGCTGCCTGTCCATCTTCATCGCTACCGTGTTCTACCTCATCGGCACCGGCCTGTATGCCTTCTATCAGACCCAGGGCAACCCCCTGCCCCCTGCTGCTCAGCAGGATCAGATCTTCGCTTCCTGGATTGCCTTTGAGCTGCCTGTTGGCGTCACCGGCCTGCTGCTGGCCGCCATCTATGCTGCCGCTCAGTCCACCCTGTCCACCGGCCTGAACTCCGTGGCTTCCAGCTGGACCCTGGACATTCAGGAGCGTCTGTCCAAGAAGAAGCTGAGCTTTGAGACTCAGACCAAGATCGGTCAGTACGTCTCTCTGCTGGTTGGTATCTTCTCCATCGTGGTGGCCATGGTTCTGGCCAACGGCGGCGTCAAGTCCGCTTACGAGTGGTTCAACGGCTTCATGGGCCTGGTTCTGGGCATCCTGATCGGCAGCTTCATCCTGGGCGCCTTCACCAAGGTGGCCAACACCTTCGGCACCACCCTGGCTTTCATCGCTGCTTCCGCTGTGATGGTCTTCATCAAGTACGGCCCCTATGCTGCTGATGTGTCCATCTGGTCCTACTCCATCATCTCCATCGCCGTGTCCCTGGTTGTGGGTATCCCCGCTTCCATGATCTGGCGTGCGGTGAAGGGTGACAAGAGCGTTCCCGCTCCCAACACCACCATCTACAAGAACTAACCTCTGTTTCCACAGAGCTCTGAGGCTCCCGGCCTGGCCGGGAGCCTTCAAAAAACAAGGAGGCCATATCCATGGTATTCGGCAACATCCGTGATCGCAAAGATTATGCCTGGCTGGAGGACGTGGTGGGCAAGTGCTTTGACTACGCCAACACCCACGATCTGCTCAGCTTTGAGAAGGGCAGCCACACCATCGACGGGGACGACCTGTTCGTCAACATCGTGGAGTACGAGACCACCAACGCCGCCGACCGCTTCTGGGAGGCCCACCGGCAGTATCTGGACCTGCACTTCATGCTCCGCGGCCCCGAGCAGATCGATGTGAACTTCATCGACAACATGGAGCAGAAGGAGTTTGTGGAGAAGGACGACTTCCTGCCTCTGGAGGGCGAGCCCAACAGCCACGTGGTGCTCAACGCAGGTGACTTCCTGCTGTGCTATCCTGCCGATGCTCACCGCACTGCGGTGAAGGTAGGGGAGCCCACCACCATTAAAAAGGCGATCTTTAAGATCAAAATTAAATAAGTCAGCAAGGACCATTCCTTTCTAAAAACAACCGCCGCAGGGCCGCAGATGTAAAAATCTGCGGCCCTGCGGCGTTATACAGGACAAGAAAAAATAAAAAAGCGGTTGACAAAAATCTGCCAACCATGGTACAATAAAATGCTTTTATATCCATGTCAAAAAGAACAAGGTCCCCCATGTTCTTGAGACAGTGTAGCATAGCCAATATAAAAAGGCAAGAGAAACCGATAGAAAACGAACAACGCGCCCGGGTGTGCGGCACCAAGTGAAATCCGGGAAATTGTGGATTCTCCACAAAGAAACGGATGGGATTCGCCGCAAACCCACCGGAAAACAGTAGATCTGCCCGTTTAGTGACGAAGAAAGCGAGTTGATTTTTAGAATGGTAAAGGAAAGCATGGAAGACGTGCGCGCCCGCGTGGAAGCCAGAGCCAAGGACGTGTACTACGGCCGGACCCTGCGCAAGAGCTTTGCCCGCTACCAGGAGATCCTGGAGATGCCCAACCTGCTGGAGGTGCAGAAGAAGTCCTACCAGTGGTTTTTGGACACCGGCCTGCGTGAGGTCTTCAAGGACGTAGCCGCCATCACCGACTACGCCGGCAACTTGGAGCTGAGCTTCATCGACTACTCCATGGACGAGAAGCCCAAGTACGACGTGGAGGAGTGTAAGGCCCGGGACGCCACCTACGCCGCTCCCATCAAGGTGAAGGTGCGTCTGCGCAACAAGGAGACCGAGGAGATCAAGGAGCAGGAGATCTTCATGGGAGATTTCCCCATCATGACCAACTCCGGCACCTTTGTGATCAATGGCGCCGAGCGTGTCATCGTCTCCCAGATCGTCCGTTCTCCCGGCATGTACTACACCCGTACCGCGGACAAGGCGGATAACCTGACCTTCGCCACCACCGTGATCCCCTACCGGGGCGCCTGGCTGGAGTATGAGACCGATCTCAGCGACATCTTCTATGTTCGCATCGATAAGAACCGCAAGCTCCCCATCACCTGTCTGATCCGCGCCGTCGGCCCCAAGACCGACGCCGAGATCCTGGAGATGTTCGGTGAGGATGAGCGGATCGTGGCCACCATGGAGAAGGATTCCTGCAAGACCTACGAGGAGGCCCTGCTGGAGATCTACCGCAAGCTGCGTCCCGGCGAGCCCCCCACGCTGGACTCCGCTGAGAGCCTGCTCAACGCCACCTTCTACGATCCCCGGCGTTATGACCTGTCCGCCGTGGGCCGTTACAAGTTCAACAAGAAGATGAACCTGGCCACCCGTATCTCCGGCCACACCCTGGCCATGCCCGTGGCCGACCCCCGTACTGGCGAGATCATCGCCGAGGCCGGTGAGTCCCTGTCCCGTGAGCGCGCCCGTGAGCTGGCCGCCAAGGGCGTCAATGAGGTGGTGCTGGACGACGACGGCAAGCAGGTGAAGGTCTTCTCCAACAACATGGTGGACATGAAGAACTTCGTGGACTTTGATCCCGAGGAGTGCGGCATCTCCGAGATGGTCTTCTTCCCCGTGCTGTGCCAGCTGATGGACCAGTTCAGCGGTGAGGAGCTCAAGGAGCAGATTGCCGCCCATGTGGACGACCTGGTGCCCAAGCACATCATCAAAGAGGACATCATGGCCTCCATCAACTACCTCAACGGCCTGGCCCACAACATCGGTACTCCCGATGACATCGACCACCTGGGCAACCGCCGTCTGCGCTGCGTGGGCG
>OGEZ01000597.1_pt1 | contig 28546 bp, 30 predicted proteins | sample 1570831 | NCBI WGS metagenome assembly OGEZ01 (sample SAMEA2582059, study PRJEB24529) | metagenome | biome: Human gut stool | place: China | collected 2011
AGCATCCCATGCTGCCGGAGCACTACATCGAGTGGGTGTCCCTCCACACCAAACAAGGCAATCAGCGTAAGGAACTGCACCCAGGCGAAAAGCCGGAGGTCTGCTTTGCACTCTGCGAGGGCGACGAAGTCGAGGCGGTCTACGCCTACTGCAACCTCCACAGTCTGTGGAAAGCGTGATTCATCTTTCAAAAATCCGGTGCTCAAAAAGCACCGGATTTTTTGTATCAATGTGACCTCGTCACAGAAAAACGCTTTGTCCTGCGGTATGATAAAGCCACAATCAAGAAAGAGGTGGCGAACATGAAAATCAAGCTCAATCCAGATCCGGAGATTGTCAATACCATCCGGGAAGGACTCAAGCGCACCGGAGGATACTGTCCCTGCCGCATGGAGCGCACAGCGGCGACCAAGTGTATGTGTCAGGAGTTTCAGGATCAAATTGCAGATCCGGGCTTCGAGGGATTCTGCCACTGTATGCTCTATTACAAATCCTTGCAGGATTAAGGGAGGAACGCTATGCTGTCAAAGAAACTGGCTGCCGTAGATAAGATGCGGTGCGTCGCCTGCGGCGTGTGTGAAAATACCTGTCCACTGGGGGCCGTCAAGGTGCGCCGTGGCTGCTACGCCGCCGTGGAGGCGGAACGCTGCGTAGGCTGCGGCAAGTGCGCAAAGCTCTGCCCCGTCGGCTGCATTGAGGTGAAAGTGAGGGCTGACGCATGAAAGCAAAGCATTGGTACGATTACCTGTGGGTATATGCCATCATCTATTTTGCACTGGGCTTTTTCAACATCCTGTTTGCATGGCTGGGCATGATTGATTTTCTTCTGCCGCTGCTTTTAGCCATCTTTGGCGGGAACAAATTCTTTTGCAACCACCTCTGCGGGCGGGGTCAACTGTTCAGCAAGCTGGGAACTGACCTGAAATGCTCCCGCTGCAAGCCCACGCCCCGCTGGATGTCCTCCAAGTGGTTCCGCTACGGCTTTTTGATCTTCTTCCTGACCATGTTCGGCAACATGGTGTTCCAGACCTATCTGGTCGCTGCGGGTGCTGCGTCCCTGCGGGAGGCCATTAAGCTGTTCTGGACATTCCGTGTGCCGTGGGGCTGGACTTACACAGCCGGTACAGTCGCTGATTGGGTGGCGCAGTTCAGCTTCGGCTTTTATAGCCTCATGCTGACCTCTCTGCTGCTGGGCCTGATCGTTATGGTGCTCTACAAGCCCCGCACATGGTGTGCGTTTTGCCCGATGGGAACCATGACGCAGGGTATTTGCAAACTGAAAAACAAAGAATAAACAAAGATAACAGAAAGGAGCCTTACTCATGGCTGAACTGAAAATTACTGCTGCGAATTTTGAAAATGAGGTGCTGCATTCCGACAAACCCGTTTTGCTGGATTTCTACGCGGACTGGTGCGGACCGTGCAAAATGCTCTCTCCCATACTGCATGAGCTTGCCGAAGAAAAAAGCGGTGCGCTCAAGGTGGGCAAGGTCAATGTGGACGAGCAGATGGAGCTGGCAATGCGTTTTCAGGTGTTCAGTATCCCGATGCTGGTCGTATTCAAGGACGGGAAAGCTGTCGCCAAATCGGTGGGCTATCGGCCTAAGTCGGAGATTGCCGCAATGGTGGAGGGTGCAAGATGAAAGTTGTGATCGTAGGCGGTGTGGCGGGCGGTGCTTCTGCCGCTGCCCGCATCCGCCGTTTGGATGAACATGCGCAGATCATCATGATCGAGCGCAGCGGCTATGTGTCCTATGCCAACTGCGGCCTGCCGTATTATGTGGGCGGTGTGATCAAGGAGCAGGAAGAACTGACGCTGCAAACTCCGGAGAGCTTCTGGGACCGCTTTCGCATTGATGTACGGGTACGGCAGGAAGTAACTGCGATCAATCCCGCAGAGAAAACCGTCACCGTCCACGCACTGGACAGCGGGAAGGTCTACACGGAAAACTATGACAAACTGCTTCTTGCCCCCGGCGCAAAGCCGACGGTTCCTGCGCTTTCCGGCGTGGACAGCGAGCGGGTCTTTACCCTGCGCACCGTGGAAGACACCCTCCGCATTCGACGCTTTGTAGAGGATCAGAAGCCGAAAACCGCTGTTTTGGCTGGCGGCGGCTTTATCGGTCTGGAAATGGCGGAAAACCTTGCAGAAATGGGCGTTTCCGTCACCATCGTTCAGCGTCCGAAGCAGCTATTAGCACCACTGGATGCGGATATGGCCAGCTTTGTCCATGCGGAAATGCGCAGACACGGCGTGGCTCTGCGGTTGGGTGAAACCGTCACCGGATTCCGACAGGACGGAGATTCCGTGCTGACACTGTTGGAAGAAAGTGAGCCACTGCATTCGGATATGGTGCTGCTGGCCATCGGTGTTACCCCCGATACACATCTGGCAAAGGAGGCCGGACTCAGGCTTGGTATTCGTGGCAGCATCGCTGTCAACGAGCGGATGGAAACCTCCGTGCCGGACATCTACGCTGTGGGCGATGCCGTAGAGGTCACCCATTTCGTGACCGGCCAAAAAGCATTAATCTCGCTGGCGGGGCCTGCCAACAAGCAGGGACGCATTGCCGCTGACAATATCTGCGGCGGCAACAGCCGCTTTACCGGCTCTCAGGGTTCGTCTGTTCTGAAACTGTTTGGCTTGACAGCGGCCTCCACGGGGATCAACGAAAAGGCAGCGCAGGCAGCAGGGATCGCTTACGACAAAGTCGTATTATTCCCGGCATCCCACGTTACCTATTATCCCGGCGCACAGTCTATGGCAATGAAGGTGATGTATGAAAAAGAAAGCCTGCGGCTGCTCGGTGCGCAGATCGTTGGCGCCGACGGTGTGGACAAGCGCATTGATGTACTGGCAACGGCCATTCGCGCAAAAATGACAGCCTTGGAACTGACGGAGCTTGACCTTTCCTATGCGCCGCCCTATTCCTCTGCCAAAGACCCGGTCAATATGGCCGGTTTTATGATCGAGGATTTGGAGAGCGGGAAGGTACGGCAGTTCCATTGGAATGAGGTTGAGGACTTGCCTTGCGATGGCAATGCGACACTGCTGGATGTCCGTACAGAAGGCGAATATCGGCGTGGGCACTTGAATGGATTCCGCAATATTCCACTGGACGATCTGCGGGAGCATTTGGACGAGTTAGACCGGGGTAAGCCTGTTTATGTGAATTGCCAGACAGGGCTTCGCAGTTATCTGGCCTGCCGACTTTTGACGCAGTACGGTTTCACCTGTTCCCATCTCTCCGGCGGATACAGTTTTTATCAGGTCGTAACACAAGAGCGGCAGACAGCGCGGAGCGCCTATCCCTGCGGAATGGAGAAGCTATGAGTGAGAATTTATTTGGCTTGACGGTTGCGGCAGATAAAGGCTTAGATGATTTGCAGTGCCAGCGCCTTTTAAGCGAAAATCGCAGGTATCAGGAAGTCATGCTGCAATACCGATGTGCGCTGAAAGCACTGGAAAGCAGGTTGGAAATTCTAAACGAAGAGTTTTCATTGCAGCATGATCGCAATCCGATAGAAAGTATAAAAAGCCGCTTGAAGTCGCCGTCCAGCATTATGAACAAGATGCAGAAGTGCGGACTTCCTCTGGATTTTCCGACCATGCAGGCAAATATCATGGATATTGCCGGTGTGCGTGTGATCTGTTCTTTTGAAGAGGATGTGTTCTTTTTGGCAAAGTGCTTAAAAGACCAGTCTGACATTGAAATCATTACAGAGAAAGATTATATTTCACACCCTAAGCCAAATGGCTATCGTAGTCTGCACCTGACGATCCGGTTGCCGGTATTCTTTGCTGAAAAAGAGATCCGTGTGCCGGTGGAGATACAACTCCGTACAATCGCTATGGACTTCTGGGCAAGCCTTGAGCATACCATCCGCTATAAGAAAAATCTGCCGATGAATGCTGAAATCGAAACCGAACTGAAAGAGTGCGCCGATCCCAACAGAGAGCGGGATGGTAAAATGGAAAGATTGCTGCATTTGATGCGGTAAATAGGCTAATTTGGAGCTCTTTTATGTTGCGTATCAAACTGCACCCCTTTAAAACGAAAATGCACCCCCCCTCTGAACCGTAATTGCACCCCCTTACCCGGTTTCTATCAAAATTAGAGTCATTTGCCGAAAGAGACAAACAAGTCTAAAAAGCTTGGCGATTTTGAGATGTGGAATGATGCAGAGTTCAGATTTGAAGCGGTGAGGGCTTTTATCAACTCAAGAACGGAAATTCAAAATGAAATTGAGTAACCGGAGAATAGCGATGGACAATTCAGAATGATTTCTTAAGTTAAGATTAAGGGGGATAAATCATGGAGTGTATGCCGCCAGATAATTGATATCTTCCACCCCCTTCGAGTGTTCAAATCAAGACAGCGAAAACGCAAAAATATCTCTATTGTCTTGTCTTCACACCACAGGAATATTGCTGACCGATGTGCGGAGGGAGAATTGATCCTTGATCCGCAGTCCGTTCTTCCTGATTTCCTCTGCCCAATTTTCCCGGGCAAGCAGGGTCACATCCTTTCCGGCGTAAAACAGATTCCTTGCCAGATTACACCCTAAAACACCTGCACCATATACCAGAATTTTCATTGCTTGCCACCAAATCTGATCTTTACAATCTGCATCTTCATCATTCCGTCACCGACTTTGGCAAGAAGCCGGAAAAAGCCGCCGATGGAAGGGTCTTTCAAATCATTGTAGCCCAGCATATAGCCTCGGCTGGTGACCTGCAAGCGGCTGTCCCACGGAGAAAGCTCGCTTTTCGCATCGGAAACAGCAAAATATGCGCCCACATCTTGAATCTTCGCACTCTTGAGCCATGTCTTGGCGATCATCTTCACCGCCGCCCGATTGGCCGCGTCAAACACCAACACACCGCCGGGAAATGCATCTGCCATGGCTTGCACCAATGCTTTGACCTGTTCTGTCAGAAAGTAGTAGAACACGCCGGAGGCAAAGAACACCGCGCCGCCAGAGGCATCGATCTTTGCGAACCATTCGGTATCATTTAAGTTGCAAGGGATGTTTTTCTCCCGCTCCCCGGCGGGCAAAAGCTCGTTACGCACGGCTATGACATCGGGAAAGTCCAGATTGTAAATGTTGCAGCTGCCGTTGTCGCAGGCTCTGCCGGTGTTGTCCAGCCCGCAGCCCAGATTGACCACCGCCGCATTGGGGTGAGATTTCAGATAATCCCGCACCTCAAAAGCAAGGTCATTCTGCCGCATGGCCACCTCCAGTGAACCGAAACGCTGCATCAGACTGCGGGAATTTTTCTCCGCCTCTGAAAAGTCCTAGTCGATCTCGTTAATCAGCCGCACCGCCGTTTCATCTTGGTAGAGATTCGGGTATAGCTCTGAGCAGACCTTCCGCACATACAGCGGAATGATCAGCGTCTCCTGTACGGTGTTTTTCTCGATTTTGTATTTCATGGGTATCACTCACTTTCTGATAAATGGCAGTTCCGGCATACAGTCACACTTGGCGATGTGTGCCAGCATTTCGCGAACCCCTTTGGATCGCGAATCTGATATTGCATGTGATCGTATCCCTCAAACACGGGGTAATGGCCGCAGGGGTAGGCTTCCATCACTGCTTGACGGTATTTGAAATGCTCCTCTTTGCTGCCGAACTCGAAATAAGTATGCTCTTGCAGCTTCTCGGGAAGCGGCGGAAAGGGCTTGTCCTCCAGACTGTCCGAAATCTGCCGCCGCAAATTTGTATAGGTCAGATTTTCCCCTGCGTCTATAAAATACGACTTTATGGAATCGTCGTCACACCACAGTATCTTTTTCAGCGTACCGCCCTTCGACCAATATAGGCTCTTGATGGCAAAATACAGAAACGGCGTCATGGTACGGCGCATGCCCTTTCCGATTTGGGCGAACTGCCCGCCGTCAAAGAAAGCGTGCTCCACGGGCAGCTTCGTCTGCGTCAGAAACGCCATGGCAAGGTCTGCACCGATGGAAGAAGCGACCACCATCGCCAGCCGCTCCACGCCCTGTCGATGCAGAAAGTCCTCCACCTGCCGTATTTCGTCCAGCTTGCTGACATATTTCTGCCCCTCGCAGTAAACGGTGGAGGTGGGCAAGATGCAGAAATATCGATCCTGCAAATACCTCGCAATCGGTTCGCTGCTCGCTCCTGTCACACCCATTGCATGAAAGAACAGCACGGCAGGATTCCTCCTGTCGCCATATGTTTGAAACAGCATTTCTATCACCTCATATTTCCATAAAAAGCATCATAATCGCCGCCAGTGCTGCCGAAATGACCGCCATACCAATTGTGCCGAACAGCCACTTTTTGCCCTTATCCTTGGCTGCAATGTAGGGTTTCAGGTCTTCCGTTCCCGGGATTTCCCATGCGCTCGTATGTCCTACCCAATAGCCGTCAACCCCTAATCGGTCTATGAGATTCATAACGGACAGTATGACCAGTAGCTGCCAAAAGCCCTGAACGAAGCCCTTTGCGCCGTTGAGCGCATAGACGCAGACCAGCACATAGGCGATGTATCCGGGGACGCAGACAGCTTTGAAAATCAAAGCATTTCGCTTGATTTTCGCGTGTGTTGTAAGTCCCAGCGTTTCGCACCGCTCCTGCACCTCCTAGCTGTAAAGATGCACCATGCCCACCGCACCCTTGCGGGTACCGATGGCGCAAACCAAAATGAGCAGAACGCCAAGTCCTATGCCTTCCAAAATCACCTGTAAAATCATCATTTACTTCCTTATCCCAGCGCCACATCCAGCACCATCATCACGCTGAAGCCTACCGCAAAGAACACCGTTCCAAGATTCGAGTGCCGCCCCTGCGACATTTCCGGAATCAACTCCTCTACCACCACATAGAGCATGGCGCCCGCTGCAAAGCTCAGCAGATATGGCAGCGCCGGGATCACAAGCTGCGCCGCAAGAAGCGTCAGCACTGCGCCGATAGGCTCGACAACGCCGGAAAGCACGCCGCCGAGAAACGCTCGGCCCTTGCGTTCCCCCTCCGCCCGGAGCGGCATGGAGATGATCGCCCCCTCGGGAAAATTCTGAATGGCAATGCCGAGGGATAGCGCCAGTGCGCTTGCCGCGGTAATCTGCGTATTTCCCGAAAGAAAGCCTGCATACACCACGCCGACTGCCATTCCCTCCGGGATATTATGTAAGGTAACAGCCAGCATCATCATGGTGGTGCGCCCGAGCTTGCTTTTCGGGCCCTCGGCCTGTTCACTTCCCACATGAAGATGGGGAATCAAACGGTCAAGCAGGAGCAAAAACAGCACGCCGACCCAAAATCCGATAAAGGCCGGAAGGAAGGACAGCTTTCCCATGCCCTCCGACTGCTCGATGGCAGGGATCAGCAGACTCCATATCGACGCTGCCACCATCACGCCGGCGGCAAAGCCGGCAAGGGAGCGCCGCACCAAATCACCAAGGGATTTTTTCATAAAGAACACGCAGGCCGCGCCCAGCGTTGTACCCAAGAAAGGGATCATGATTCCAAGAAAGGTTTCCATTTGTCTCACCGCCTTTGCATTGCGTTTTATTTGTTTCTTCTGAAGCCCGCCTCATCCCGATATTCGGGATGTTCTTTTACATACGGGTCCTGATCGCCGCAGATGGTATAGTCGCACCGACAGCCATCCACGCAGGTGGTCGTCCGCACCAGCTTGGCATGGAGCAGTTCCATGGACGCATAGTCCACATTGCACAGGGCGGGCATAATATCCGTAAGACCGTGCTTGATAGCAAACTCCGCTGCCGGGCACGCCGTAAATTCATAATAAATAGGCTTGTCGGTTTCATAAGGCGCAACCGACATCTCGTAATCGTGCCATTTGTCGCAGCCGCTTTTCGCACGAACAAACGCCTTGTACATCAGCTTCCTCCAAAACGGCTTGTTGCAGTCCACAAATTTCAGCTTGCGGAAAGTCGGAAGAATCAGATTTTCCTCCATCTCTTCGATTTCACGGAACGAAGTAACTGCTTTGCAGACCACATAATAGCTCATGATGGCGATGCAGTCGTAGGTGCCGCCTACGCCGTTGTGGAAGTTCTTTTTGCCGCCCAAATCGGTGCGCCAGTCGGAGAGGAAGTCCACATACTGCCGCTGCACCTTTTCCCATACTGTCTCCCGCTCTGCTTCCGGATAGTGCAGGGCGATCTTCGCCCATATCTCTTTCTTGCAGGGCTTGGAATACAGCACATGGCTTTTGCGGTCGAATGGAAGCTCGTTGTCCTTCATCTGATTGCCTCCCTCCTTGTTCTTTCTTGCGTGCATGAGGCCATCTCAGATTCAACCCGCTTTTCGGCAGGCAAACCATGCCATGCTTTTCAGGTTTCCCTTGTCCACACCCGTATACATTCCATCCAGCCGTGCTTTCAGACTGGAAACCGTCTCATAGGGCGGTGTGAAAAAACCTGCCTTTTCATAAACATGCCGGACAAACCAATCCGTCCGCTTGTGCTCGCCCATCACATAAAAGCAGCCGCAGAATGTCCCGCCGGGTCTCAAAACCCGGAAAACCTCCCGATAGGCGGCTTCCTTGTCCGGAAAAGCATGAAGGCCGTTCAGCGACAAAACGATGTCGAAGGTGTCGTCTGCATAGGAGAGCGCTCCCACATCTCCCTGTCGGAAGGTTACATTTTTCAGGTGCAGGCGGTCAGCCTTTTCCCGTGCCTGCCTCATCATATCGGGCGAATAATCGAGACAGGTAATGTCCGCCTCCGGCATAGTCTGATAAACCGGCATGGTCAGAATCCCTGTTCCCACCGGCACCTCCAGCAGCTTGCCGGAGAAATGCTCCGGAATACCGGACATTGCCTTTTCCAGATAGGCGTCGTTTTCCGCCTTGTTCATTGCCCACACCAAGCGGCACACCGCTTTCCCGCTCAGAGTAGAGCAGGCGATCATGCCGTCATAAAAACTGTTTCCGCCCGTCATTCGGTACGCACCGCGAATGGCTTCTTTTCGTTCCATGGTTCTTCCTCCGTGTTTCAATCATCACACGACCGTTTCCGATCTCATTTTTTCAAAATGTCCACGATTTTCGAAAAGTCCTCCTTTGCCTCCTTGAAGATCGGCAGCATACAGTAGCAATGCACCATCTTCGGGCGGGCGGACACCGTATAGGGGACATTTGCCCGTTTGCAGGCTTCCTCAAAGTCCGGCAAAGCACCGTAGAGCACCTCGTCGGTAGAATAGAAGAAGTGAATATCGCCTACGCCGGTAAAATCTCCCCAAGAGCCGGAGAGCATATAGTCCGGCACATTCTCGCAGCCGTGCCGCATGATTTTTTTCACTGTCACCATAAAGGCATAGTCGATGGAAACGTCCCGTTCATTGAGTGCCTGCATCCGCGCCTTTTCCGCATCGTTCCATGGCACTTCACCGGGGGATACAACGACGATGTGTCTCGGCTGCGGCAGCGGTTCGGGTTGCGCGTTGTTGTGCGCCGCAATGCCCAGCGCCAGCGCACCGCCGGAGGAAAAACCACAGGTGCTGACATTTCCGCCACCGTACAGTGTAATCATTTTTCGATAACATTCTACACCATCGCGTATGTTTCAGTAATGCAGTGTTCCATGCAGAGCAGGTAAAACGGAAACCACACATCACAGCCGGTCTCGCGGCAGAGCTTGCGCATCACAGGCAGGTCGCCCTTATCGGGGCCGATCACCATGCCGCCGCCGAAGAAATAGAGAATCGCGCGCTCGGACGACTTCGGATGCTCCCGCACGATCAGGCAGGGAAAGCCGTTCACCGTGATCGTTTCATAATATACCTTGCGGTCGGTGGGCGTAAAAACGCCACGATGCCGGTTCTGCTTTTCAATTTCCTTTCGCAGTGCATCCTCCGGCAGGGCGAACGCCTTTTTCGTGCCGGAGAGCTTATACGCCGTGCGCAGGATGGATGCAAAAAATGCTCATGCTTTAGCCCCCTCATTTCCGCGCCGTAATGCAGAGCCAGCTTTTCTTTTTGTGTATCTGCACATCGTGAAAGCCTGCCTGCTCCAGATACGCCTTCAGCTCGGCGTCCTTGTAGATGGTCATGCCGCCGATGATCTCCGTCCACTTCTTGTCCTTGTTCGTATCGCCGTTGCTTTCGTTGCAGATGAGAAAGGTCCCGCCGGGCTTCAGCACCCGGTAAACCTCCCGGAAGCACTGCGGCAGATCGGGCCAGAAATAGACGGTTTCAAAGGCCGTTACCGCATCGAACCAGTCGCCTGCAAAGATCATATCCGCCACGCTGCCTTGCAGAACGGTGCAGCGGCCCTCCGCTACGGCGGCCTCGTTGACCTTTTTGGATTTCTCCACACTGACGGGGGAATAGTCAATGCCCTTGACAATACCCTCCGGGCATTTTTTCAGAAGTCTCTTGATGTTCGCCCCGCCGCCGCAGCCACAGTCCAGCACCCTGGCGTCCGGCGCAGCATTCAGAAATTGAAGACCCCATTGAGCCACGGCACTGTGCCCGACATTCATCATAGCGACCATGAGCTTCCCGCCAAAGCCTTCGGGCTTGCGGGTGTTTTCAAAGAATGACATATCACACCTCCGATTTCACACATTCCGCATAGGTCAGCGGGAAGGATGCCTTCAGAACAGCGCTTTTCCGCACCGTCCAGCCATTCTGACTTAGAAGGCGCAGGTATTCCGCACTCGTCCACTTGCTGTGGAGGGGAAAGCCCACACGCTTCATAAAAAATGCCCTGACCTTGCCGGAAAACGAGTTTCCCGCGTGGGTGAAGGTCGGCGCAATCAACACGCCGTCATCCTTCAGAACCCGCTTGATTTCTTGCAGGGCTTTCTCCGGCTGCGGCACGATGTGCAGCACGTTGGACACGATCACCACGTCGAAGGACTCCTCCGCATAGGGCAGGCGGAACATATCCTGCACGGAGAAGTGCAGCTTTGCCGAGCGATTATCCCGCTTTGCCTCGGCGATCATCTCTGCGGAAGCGTCCGTCGCCTCGATATGTGCCGCCGCGTTTACGATATGCTTTGCAATCAATCCCGTGCCGGCAGCAAGCTCCAGCACCGTCTTGTGCCGCACGACCGGCCGGATCAGCTTATACATCTCTTCGTATGCCGCCCGATCCTTTCGCATAAAGCGGTCGTAACGTCCGGCATTTTTGTCCCAGAAATTCTTGTGTTCCTGCATCGCTATCATTTCTTTCAATGTTAGATTAACCTAACCGACGTGTGCATCCGGGCGGTTAGATAGCGCTAACCGTTGCGCCTTGGAAAAGCCGCATCTCTGCGGCCTTCCGCTTATTTAAATAACTCCCTGCAAGCGCCGTACACCAGCGTTTCCAGCACCTGTGGGTATAGCTCCCCGATCTGCTCCTTGTGAGAAACGGTGAGGATCAGTCCCCGCACCGTCGCGGCAGCCAAAGAAGCGCCGCGCCTTGGCATCAAATCATATTTTTCCAAGAGCTGACGAATATGCGTTTCGCCATCGTGGTAATGGACATTTTTGACATCCTCCGGCAGTCTCTGCAAAAGCAGCTTCGCATCGTTTTCAATGAAAACCATGTCGCCGGTATCGGACAGCCTCCGGCAGACGGCAAGAACCGCCTTTGCCGCACGCCCCGATGTTGGCAGGCCGCCATTTCTGTGCAACGCCTGGTCAGCCACCCCGTAAAGCTCGGAGTGGATACTTTCCAGAACCGCAAAGAAGGCCATCTCCTTGGATTCGTAGAATTTATAGAACGAACCTTTTGCGATACCGACAGCCTTTGTCAGTTGATCCACTGAGGTTTTCTTCATCCCCAGTGTGACGGCGCAGCGTCTTGTTTCCTTCAACAGCGCCTTGTGAAGCTGCTCAGTCTCGTAATCGGTAAAAGCCAAGGTCGCGCCCTCCCTGAAATATGACCATTTCGGTTCTTCTGGTCATATTATACCGCGTTTTTTCTGGTTTGCAAGAGGTGCGGGGAAAAACATACGCATTTTAACAAAAAATTATTTTCCCTTAACACATTATTTCATGGAGGCGCTTCTCTTCCTTTGGCAAAGAAGTGCACCCCCCTAAAATCAAAAATGCACCCCCCTCCAAACCGTAATTGCACCCCCTTAACGGGTTTCTATCAAAATTAGAGTCATTTGCCACGAAGTGCGGTAGTCCATGATACAATGGGCTACCGTACTTTTTTATTTTCCTATTAAAAAAATGCCGTGATACGGGAAAATCCAGACAAGAGGGTGCAAAAGCCCGGCCGGTCTGGATTTTTCTTTATTCGGAGAACTTCTTTCCTCAAGCCGCTCTTGCACCCCCTAATGAGAAAAATCAAAATGTTCTATCTGCTTTGACTAATCATCATTGCCATGTTTTAGCCTGTTATTTCGTTTTGCAGAGTAATGCGCATCAGAAAGTATGTGTCAGCATTTTGAAAATACACATCGCAGTTATAGCCCTTCAATTTCCGGCAAGCGGAAAGAGCATCAACGGTATTTCTGCCAAGTCGGCTGGAGCTTTTACTACCCCTGTCCGTCTCCGGCAGACGCCCCCGCCTCCATACGTCCTTGGTTAGCCCTCACTAACCCTTTATATAGCCCATTTCCCGGACATTTCTCATCTTTGTCCTCTTGTCACGCACATTCTTCTTCGTGTAGTAAGTCATTCGGCGAACCGATTCGGTATTCCATTTTTGAAAAAACTGTTAAATTCAGCAAAAATGCGCCCGCATAAGAGAATAATTTCAATAAAAATTTCGCCAAAATATATTTCTCATGAATTGCAATCTCTTCCAAATCGTGCTATGATTGTTAAAACCATACTTGCTCGGTATGCAGCAGGGCAGCCGCTTCCGGCACACCGTATGGTCAATTCTAACCGGCTGACGCCGGGGAAAGAGAGAGTGTGCTTATGAAACACGCAAAGCCCATGAAGCGGGCGTTGTCCGTGCTGCTGGCTCTGGTTCTGAGCCTGAGTCTGGTCACGCCCACCTGGGCCGCCGCCAAGACGCCTGCCAGCGGCACCGGCAACGGCCTCACCTGGGAAAAGATCGACAACCGTTCCACCGATCTGCGTTTGGATAAGAACAACGCTGAGAAGGTGGCGCAAGACACTCCGGAATATGCAGACACCGACGTAGTCCGTGTCTCCATCGTTCTGAAAGATGCCTCCACGCTGGCGAAGGGTTACTCCAGCGAGGATATCGCTACCAATTCTGCGGCTATGAAGTACCGCCAGAAGCTGGAGACCAAGCAGGAGAAGATGGCCAATACCATCTCCAAGAAGGCTCTGGACGGCGAGGCTCTGGACGTGGTCTGGAACCTGACTCTGGCGGCCAACATCATCTCCGCCAATGTGGAATACGGCCAGATCGAGAAGATCGAGAAGATCTCCGGCGTCGAGGCCGTGCTCATTGAGACTCGCTACGAGCCCTGCGTGGTGAAGGACAATGAGACCACCGATCCCAACATGGCTACCTCCGGCAGCATGATCGGCTCCAACGTGGCTTGGGCGGACGGTTACACCGGTGCCGGCTCCAAGGTAGCCATCATCGATACCGGTGCTGACACCGACCATCCCTCTCTGGATCCCGATGCCTTCACCTATGCCGTGAAGGACAGCGGCGTCACGCTGATGGCCGCCGCCGATCTGACGGATGCCATTCTGGAGCAGCTGAACGCCTCCAAGAAGATGCCCGGTGTCACCGCCGATCAGCTGTACGTCAACGCCAAGATCCCCTACGGCTTCAACTACGTGGATGACGATCTGGATATCACCCACGACAACGACACCGAGGGTGACCACGGCTCCCACGTCACCGGCATTGCCGCCGGCAACCGCTACATCAAGAACGAGGACGGCTCCTTCTCCCCCGCTCTGGATACCGCTCTGACGCAGGGCGTGGCCCCGGATGCTCAGGTGTTCGTTATGAAGGTGTTCGGCAGCAACGGCGGCGCTTATGACTCCGACTATATGGTCGCCATCGAGGATGCCATCCTGCTGGGTGCTGACTCCGTGAACCTGTCTCTGGGCAGCGGCAACCCCGGCACCTCCCGCAACTCCGATGCTGCCTATCAGACCATCATGGAGAACATCACCAAGAGCGGTACCGTGGTCTCCATCTCCGCCGGCAACTCCGGCAACTGGTTCGAGAACACTGCCAACGGCTATCCCTATGCCGAGAGCAACAGCTGGACCACCACCGGCTCCCCCGGCTCCTACACCAACTCTCTGGGCGTTGCCTCCGTAGATAACGTGGGCGGCACCGGTGATTACGTGGAAGTGGCCGGCAAGAAGCTCTTCTACACCGACAGCACCAGCGCTCCCATCCAGGCTCTGACGACTCTGGCCGGTGAGCAGCAGTTCGTGTATGTGGACACCGCCGGTAATGCCGAGGATTTTGCCGCCGTAAAGGATATCCTCACCGGTAAGATCGCCATCTGCAACCGTGGCTCCATCGCCTTCACCGATAAGGGCAACAACGCTATCTCCAACGGTGCCATCGCCCTGATCGTGGCCAACAACGAGCCCGGCACCATCAACATGGCTACCGACGGCTATAACTACACGGCCCCCTATGTCTCCATGCTGCAGGCCGACGGCGAGTACATCAAGGCCAGCTCCGAGAAGCACACCACCGATTCCGGTCTTGTGTACTACACCGGCACCATGACCGTGGGTGCTTCCGCCGCTGTCAACCATGCCTCCGCCGACTACTACACCATGAGCAGCTTCTCCAGCTGGGGCGTTCCCGGTTCTCTGGAGATGAAGCCCGAGATCACCGCCCCTGGCGGCAACATCTACTCCCTGAAGGACGGCGGTACCTATCAGAATATGTCCGGTACCTCCATGGCCGCTCCTCAGATCACCGGTATGGCCGCTCTGGTGGCTCAGTACATCCGTGAGAATAACCTCACCGAGCAGACCGGCCTCACCGCCCGTCAGCTGGCCCAGTCCCTGCTGATGTCCACCGCCGAGCCCATGGTGGAGGATTACGGCGAGTATGGCACCGGCTACTATCCCGTGCTGCGTCAGGGCGCCGGTCTGGCCAATGTGGCCAATGCCATCGCCTCCGGCACCTACATCATGATGGATGATGGTGCCAACGCCGGCGCTGCCGACGGCAAGGTCAAGGTGGAGTTGGGCGACGATCCCGCCCGCACCGGCAAGTACTCCTTCGGCTTTACCATCTACAATCTGGAGGACGAGGCTGCTTACTTTGATCTGAGCGCCGACTTCTTCACGCAGGATCTGATGGCCTCCGACGGTGTGTACTTCGAGGATACCTGGACCGCACCCGTGGCCTCCAATGTCAATTGGACCGTGGATGGCGATCTGGTAGACCTCTCCGACAATGACGCCCTGAAGAACTGCGACTTCAACGGCGACGGCAAGATCAATGCCGACGACGGTCAGGCTCTGCTGGACTATGTCACCGGCGTACGTGCCGACATCGAGCACAAGGATGCCGCTGACTTCGACAGCGACAACGGCATCGATACCTACGACGCTTACCTGTTCTTCAAGCAGCTGAGCACCGCTCCCGTGGTAATCCCCGCCGGCGGCAGCCTCCATGTCACCGCCGATGTGACTCTGCTGGGTCTGGACGCCTACGACAAGGCCAGCGACAACACCGGCACCTATGTGGAGGGCTACGTGTTCGCCAATGAGCTGACCACCGCTGAGGGTGAGCTGGGCGACAGCCACTCCATCCCCGTGCTGGGCTACTACGGCAGCTGGACCGATTCCTCCATGTTCGATATCGGCAGCTACATTGAGTATGCCAACGAGCTGGAGACCCGTGTCCCCTATATGTACGCCTACAATGGCGCCAGCTCCGTGAACAATCAGGCTCTGACCATCCGTGCCGTGGGCGAGACCGATGCCTACTACTTCGGCGGCAACCCCTTCGGTCTGGATGACTTCTATGATGCCTCCCGTGATGCCATCAACCCGGAGATCAATAACTTCTACCGGATGACCTTCACCGCCATCCGCAACGCCGCCGCTTCCCACCTGACCATCACCGACGGCAGCGGCAAGGTGCTCTCCAATAGTGATCTGGGTGCAGTGAACTCCGCCTACTATTACAGCAACGGCGGTACTTGGCGCAGCACCAAGTACACCCTGAACATGGGCACTACCCCCAACGCAGCCGACGGCACCTACCTGAATGTGGACCTGACTCTGGCCCCTGAGTACTACGTCAGCTACGACAAGGACGGCAACGCCACCGTGGATTGGGATGCTCTGTCCGACGGCGCTACCATGCACTATGGCATGGTCGTGGATAAGACGGCTCCCACCGTCTCCAACGTGAATCTGGGCACCGACGCCGACGGCAATAAGGTTCTGACCTTCTCCGCCAGCGATGACCAGTATCTGTCTGCTGTGGCCCTGCTGGACTACGACAAGGGCGGCATCGTCGCTGTGAACGCCGGTTCTCCCGAGGGCGCTGCCAAGGGTGCCAGCCAGAACTTCACCCTGTCTCTGGGTGATTCTACGGCTACCCATCTGCTGCTGCAGGTGTACGACTACGCCGAGAACTATGTCACCTACAAGCTGAACCTGAACCCCGATGAGTTGGCCGGTGATGTCACCGTGAAGCTCAACACCGAGGCCCTAACCCTCTACAAGGGCAACGTCGCCAAGCTCACCGCCAGCGTGGAGCCCTTCGGCGTACAGCCCGACACCGTGACCTGGTCCTCCGACAACACCGACGTGGCCACCGTCAATGATAACGGTCTCGTCACCGCTGTGGGCAAGGGTACTGCCAACATCACTGCCACCTCCGCGAAGAATCCCTCCGTCAGCGCCACCTGCGTGGTCACTGTCAAGGCGGTGGAGGTCACCCTGAACGGCGCTCTGCAGGATGCCAAGGGCAAGGCTGAACTCTTCACCTGGGATCTGGGCAACGATGCCACTTGGACCGCCGGTTCCGAGCTGGAAGCCGGTTCCGTGAGTGCCACCACTCTGGATGATGACAACAACACCCTGCTGCTGTTGGATGGCGACAGCTACAACATGCACGAGGTAGATCTGGCCACCGGCAAGAACCTGCACACTTGGAATGGTATCGACGGCGGCAACGGCAGCAATCTCTCCCTGTTCGACATTGCTCACAGCTACCTGTACTCCGGCGAGCAGAACGGCTCCAACATGGTTTGGATCTACGGCTACTATGTCTCCTCCCTGCAGCATCCCGATGAGCTGAGCGCCAGCGCTTACAGCTTCCAGACGGATCTGGCTATGGAAGGCGCTACCTTCTTCACCGCCATTGCCAATATCGGCGCTTTCTATGTGAATGTCGGCGGCAGCAAGGCCCCTGCCGATGTGTATCTGGCTCTGGACGATGCCGGCAACATCTGGACGCTGGCATATGTCTACTACAACAACGAGGTCGGCCTGTACACTCTGGGCGATGTGGAAAAGACCACTCTGCCCGAGCTGAGCTATCCCGGCTTCGACCAGAGCAACTCCTCCATGGCCTCTCTGGTCTATGCCGAGGAGGATGGCGGCGATGTGCTGTATCTGTCCTACTTCAACGGCGAGACCAACGACATCTATCGTCTGGCCTATTCCACCGACGACGGCGACACCCATTACTGGGATGCCAGTCTGTTGGGCGACGTGGGCAGCGAGGTGTGGCCTGCCACTCTGTACTCCGCTGTTCCCGCCGCCTCCGGCGAGGCCGGTAACAACGCTGTCACCGTGAAGAATGCACTGGGCGATGTGACTCTGGATGCCGCCTCCGCTATGGTGGAGACGCAGGCCAAGGCCCTGACTCCTGCCTCCGTCACCGGCAGCCTGAACACTGCCAACGGCGAGGGTACCGGTGCTGTCAAGCCCGCCGATGCCGAGACCACGACCCCCGTTTCCTCCATCACTGTCTCCGAGGATGAAAAGACCGTCACCGTCACCGTGGTTCCCAAGAACGACGATGTCACCACCAACGGCCTCTTCACCGTGGACTATGACGCCAGCGTCCTGACTCTGGCCGACGTCACCTTCGCCTCTCAGTACTCCTCTCACAAGGATGCCGACGGCAAGGTCACGCTGGGCTATGTGGATGTGGACGGCCTGCAGGCCGGTACCGCTGTGGCGACCCTGACCTTCACCGTCAGCGATCCCACCGCCGTGGATACCTCCACCGCCGTCACCGTCCACCAGACGGAGATCAACGATCAGACTGTGGACGTCACCGAGGATCTCACCGCTGACCTCCATCAGGACACCAAGGTCGTGAACGCCAAGCCCGCCACCTGCACCGAGGACGGCTACACCGGTGATACGGTCTGCGCCGCCTGCGGTAAGGTCCTGGCTAAGGGCGAGGTCATCAAGGCTCTGGGCCACGACTACAAGGATGGCACCTGCACTCGCTGCGGCGATAAGCAGCCCGGCGTCAACACCGGCGACAACAGCACCATGACCATGTGGACCATGTCCGCTGTGATGGCTCTGGCCGGCGCCGCCGTACTGGTCCTGCGCAGCCGCAAGGAGAAGTACGAGGGCTAATCCCTAAGTCTCCGCAGTATCATCTGCCATAAGATCAGCCCTCCGGCGAAAGCCGGAGGGCTGTCTTTCATGTATCCGCAGTACCATCGCCGACAGGTGTGTTTGCCCTGATCCATCGATGGTACTCCACACACAAAGGCAGTGGGCAAAAGCCCGCTGCCTTTTCTCATTTTTTCAGTTCAAAGCTCCCGGCCCATCAAAACACCGCCACGATGCCGCTGACATCGTCGCCGGGCTTCAACCGGGGATAGCGGTTGCAGCGGCTGTCCGCCGCCTCCCGCTGCCGCAGCTGCCGATACAGCTCCTGCAAGCACGGCTCCTCCGCTCCCAGCAGAGCCTCCCGCTGGCCGGAAAAGCCGTCGGAGAACAGCACCACTCGGGAGAGTTCTTCCCTCCGGTACACCCGGTGAGTGCCGTGCCGGGCCGCCTCCGGGGCGAAGCCTGCGATCCAGTAGCCTCCCGGCCGGTTCATCATCCGCCGGTGCCGCAGCAGCATCTCTCGCACCTCCGGCAGCTGCCGTGCCTCGATGACGTCGATACCTCGCTCCCGGTGCAGACGGCACATCTCCGCCACCACAGCGCCGTCCAGACGGCTCACCGCCTCCTGGGACACCAACTCCGGCCCACGCCCGTCCCGGAAGCGTACCCCGGCGGCGCAGTCCCCCAGCACGAATACCTCCACCTGCTCCCCCGTCTCCCGGAGGATCGCCAGCGCCGCCGAGACGCCCTCCGTCTCCGGCGGAACACCGCATCGCCGCCGAAGGGTCTCAATGCCCGCCGCCGCCATGTGGGGCAGATCCTCCCCCTCTGCACCGGCCACGGCATCCGCCAACAGGCGGACATACTCCCGCACCTCCGGCACACGGGGATCCTTCACCAGCGGTGTGGAGCCGTCCACCACCATGGCGATGTCCTCTCCCAGCCGGATATAGTCCTGATTCTCCGCTGCGCCGGGGCAGCAGAGCTGCTGTGTGATGTTCATGCCTTCTCCTTCCGTTCCGCCAGCAGCGTCCGGACAATGCGCTCCAGATAGTCGCCGCCCGGCTCCGTGGCGTCCACATACTGCATCCCGCCCAAGCTCAGCTCCATGCCCGGCGTCAGCTCCACATCGTCCAAGTTCACCCGCAGGATGGGCTTGCCGCAGTGCAGAGCGTAGTTGATCTCATTGCGGACAAAGCCCGGCTGGATGGACTCGTGAGAGGCAAACAGCAGCACCTGCCACGAATCCCGTATCTTCTCTGCGATGAACTCCCGGAAATCGCTGCCGGCCTCGATGCCGTCGTCGTACCACAGTCGGATCCCCCGCTGCATCAGCTGCTCCACTATGGGGTACACCCGGTCGCTGTTGACGTGGGCATAGCTGACGAAGCAGTATGGCTCTGCTCCCTCATAAGCCTTCGGTCCCCGCCCCGGCACAAAGGTCTTGGGCTTAGGCAAGGACGGCACAGATCTGCGCAGCTTCTCCATCTCTCCCTGAAAGTACTCCCGCTGCTCCTGCAGCAGGATCACCGTCTCGCAGTGGCGATAGTCCAGCAGCCGCAGGGCGTAGTCCTTCCGGGCGGAGCTCTCCGTGGCAACGGCCTTGTTGATAAGACTGTACGCCTCGGCGTAGCGGCCCCGCTGGGCCACCACACGGGCCTTGGTGCAGTAGAACTTGGCATAGGCCGGGTCCAGCCGGATGGCATCCTCCACCGCTCGCTCCACGTCGTCATAGTACTCTCTGCGCACCTGCTCCCGCATCTCTCCCCGGCTCTTTTCGCAGGTGTAGACGAACAGATGGGCGAACAGATGCAGATACCCTGCATTGTCCCGGTGCTGCCGGGCGTCCTCACGGGCCAGCTCCAGCAGCTCCAGCGCATCGAAGAAGGTCTCCGCCTCCAGCTGGAACAAAATCAGCAGATGGTGATAGGAGGGGTGTCCCGCAAAGTGTGGATTCTCCTCGAACAGCGCCTGCAGCTGCTGATAGTCCTTCCGATTGCGGTAGATGATGGTCAGGGCATAGAAGGCCCGGTAGGCCAGATTCTCCTCCCCCTCCGCCACCAGCTGCCTCAGCTGCTGCACCAGCTGGGCGTCCATATGCCTGGTGCAGAAGGTGGACAGATCTGCCTCAAACTCCCGTGAGCACTCCTCCTCATGGGCCGTCAGTGCGCTTATCAGCTCCTGCATGGCGCTCCCCCTCTCGCAGTGATTCTTCTCCCCGGATTCTACCACATTCGTCTCCGATTGGCAACCACGCAAAAGCATCGACGGCCCCACAGACCGCCGGTGCTCTCTGTCATTTTACCCCGCTAAACAAATCCCACGGATACACCTGCGGCGGCGGACACGTCACATCCACCGGCTTCCCGGTGACGGGATGCCGGAAGCCCAGATGATACGACCACAGCGCCGCCGTGCAGCCGGGAGCCTTGCTGCCGTAACGGATATCCCCCAGCAGCGGCAGCCCACGGGAGGCGAACTGCACCCGGATCTGATGGGTGCGCCCCGTATAGAGCTGCACCCGCACCAGCGACAGCTCCTCCGTGCGCCCCACCTCCTCATAGGAGAGCCGGGCCTCCCGGACGCCCTTACGCATCCGCTTCACCACATAGCTCTTGTTGTGGGAGGCGTCCCGGAACAGCAGATCCGTCAGCGTGGCGGCCGGCTCCCGGGGATGCCCCCGCAGCACCGCCAGATACTCCTTGGTGATCTCATGAGCGGCTATGGCCGTCGTCAGCCTGCCCGTGACCTCCCGTCGCCGGGACAATACCATCACTCCTCCCACGATCCTGTCCAGTCGATGCACCGTGGCGATATAGTCGGGCTTTCCCGCCTGCCGGTAGTGCTCCGCCAGCATCCGTGGCAGGGATCGCCCGCTCTCGCTGTCTTCCGACAGCACCCCCACCGGCTTCACGCACACCACCAGATAGGGATCCTCATAGAGGATCCGCGGCTCCTCCGCCATACCATACACCTCCGCTCATAAAAAGCGGGCCTGCCCTTAGGGCAGACCCGCCCGTCTATCGTTTTTCAGCGTCCTCTTCTGCCGCCCCGGTAGGAGCTGCTCCGATACCGTCTGCCGCTGCGGCTGCCGTAGCGCCGGTTGCGGCGGAACACCTTCGCCCAAAGCACCAGCAGGATCACCAGCAGCACCAGTACCACCAGCGCCACCTTCACAATGGTGCGGGAGAGGAACTCCTCCACCGCCGCCTTGGCCACCAAAAACCGGGAGGCGCTGACGTCCGCCTGCGCCAGCAGCGGCACCGTGACGCACACCTGCCCGTTGTAGGAGATGGTCAGGGTCCCCATCTCCTGCCCCCGGGTGATGGGAGCATCCGCCACCTCATTTTTCAGCGTCACCGTCTGCTCCAGCTGATCCTTCGTCACGTCGGAGGGCAGGAACGCCTCGGCGTTCTCCGCCGGATAGAGCATCACGCAGTCCGTCTCCTTGGACAGGGCCACCGGCTGGCGGAACACGTCCTCCGTGGAGACCACCAGCTGCTTGCTGAAGTTGTTGTAGCCGTAGTCATAGAGCCGTGCGCTCTCGGAAAAGCTCTCGATATGAGTCCCCTCGCCCTCGGCGCCCAGCACCACCGCCACCAGCCGCTTGCCGTCCCGCAGGCAGCTGGACACCAGACAGTACCCCGCCTCCGGCGTGGAGCCGGTCTTGCCGCAGTCCACCCCGTCATAGAGATAATCCAGAATACGCCAGTTGGAGAGCAGCGAGTTGGTGGTGTGCAGCTCCCGCGCCTCGGACTTGTTGGTGGCCGGCACCTCATAGGCCACGGAGCCGGTGATGGTCATGAAGGTCTCATGCTTCATGGCCTCCCGGAAGAACAGATAGATATCATAGGCGGTGGTATAGTGGTTCACATCGTGCAGGCCGTTGGTGTTGGCAAAGTGGGTGCCGGTGCAGCCCAGCTCCTGCGCCCGCTGGTTCATCAGCTCCACAAAGGTCTCACGGGAGCCGGATACTGTCTCCGCCAGAATGTCCGCCGCCTCGTTGGCGGACACCAGCAGCAGGCAGTACAGCAGCTGTTCCACCGTCAGCACCTCGCCCTCCTCGATGCCGGCGGAGCTGCCCTCCGGGTCCTGATCGTTCACCACCGCCGATGCGGTGATGGGCTGGTCCAGAGACAGCTTCCCGGCGTCCACGGCCTCCAGCGTCAGCAGGGCCGTCATCACCTTGGTGATGCTGGCGGGGTATTCCCTCTCCTGCTCATTCTGCCCAAAGATGATCCGCCCCTCATCGGCGTCCACCAGTACGGCCGCCTTGGCCTTGATCTCCAGCGCAGGCAGGGCGTAGGCCTGCGGGGTCAGCATCAGACTGACCATCAGCACGGTCAGCAAAAAAACAGATAGAATACGGCGAATTTTCATAGTAATTTTTCTCCATCTATGCTATAATGAGTCTATCTACCATCCGTAAGCAGAAGCCGGCCCTCATGCTCTCCGCCGGTATCAGCGGCCGTCAGCGGGGCAGCCCCCCCCTTCCGGCCGCAGGGTCGCTTTCCTCTTATTATAACAAAAATCGACCGGGAGTCAACTGCGGAAAAATGGGAAAGATCACAAAAACAGAAAAATATCTGCTGCTTCTGACGGCCATCTTCCTTCTGTGTCTGGCGCTGCTGTATTTCACCGACCACCGCAGCGCCGGCGGCGGGGACTACACCGTCACGCCCCAGTATACAGCGCAGGAGCCGGAGGCTCCCGATCCTCCCACCGTCCCCGGCAAGGTGAACATCAACACCGCCGACGCCGCCCAACTGGAAGCGCTGGACGGCATCGGGCCCACACTGGCCCAGCGCATCGTGGCCTATCGGGAGGAGCACGGCCTCTTTGCCGATATCGAGTCCATCATGGATGTCAACGGCATCGGTGAGGGCATTTTTGAAACCATCCGGCAGCAGATCACCGTGGAGGACGATACATGAAAATACTGGTAGTAGACGACGAAAAGCTCTTGGTCAAGGGCATCAAATTCAATCTGGAGAACGAGGGCTACCAGGTCCTCACCGCCTACGACGGTACCTCCGCCGTGGAGCTGGCCCGTCAGGAGACGCTGGGCCTCATCATTCTGGACCTGATGATGCCCGGCCTCTCCGGCAGCGAGGCCTGCATGAAGATACGGGAATTTTCCGACGTTCCCATCATCATGCTCACCGCCCGCAGCGAGGACGCCGACAAGATCATGGGCTTTGCCTGCGGGGCCGACGACTATGTCACCAAGCCCTTCAACATTCTGGAGCTGAAGGCCCGCATCCGGGCGCTGCTGCGGCGCTCCTCCGGCCAGAGCCGTCCGGCAGCCCAGCCGGATCCGGAGCTGCTGACGGTGGGTGACCTGACGCTGGACACCCGCCAGCGGGTGGCCATCCGGGACGGCAAGGCCATCGACCTCACCGCCAAGGAGTACGATCTGGTGGAGCTGCTGATGAAAAATCCCCGGCGGGTATACAGCCGAGAAAGCCTGATGGATCTGGTGTGGGGCTACTCCTACGCCGGGGACTATCGCACGGTGGATGTCCACATCCGCCGCCTGCGGGAGAAGCTGGAGCGTGTTCCGGCGGAGCCCGCCTATATCATCACCAAGTGGGGAGTGGGTTACTATTTTGCCGGGGAAGATCAGCCTACAATTTAAGTTCGGCCTGAGCTATATTCTGGTAATTCTGGCGGTGCTGCTGCTGCTGAATACCTACCCCCTTCTGGTGTCCCAGAATCTTGTATTCCGCACCAAGCAAACCGCCATGGTCGGCAGCGTCAAGATCGCCGAGGCGGCCCTGTCAGGTCTGGCCGACCTGACGGAGGACAACGTGGCCCAGGCTATGTCCGCCGTGGAGGAGACCGGCGTCTCCCGTGTGCTGGTCACGGACACCGCCGGGCGCATCCTCTATGACACCCGTGAGGGGGATAACGCCCGTGGACTCTACGCCTTTTATACGGAGATCGCACAGGCCCTGCGGGGCAACGACACCTTTTACTGCCGCTACGACGGCGAGGCATTCCTGAGCCGGGGCGCCTCCCCGGTGGTGTACCACAACCAGATCGTGGGAGCGGTCTACGCCTACGAGTACGACACCGTACAGGCGGAGTTGCTGCGGAGCTTCCAGACCAATATCATGCGCATCTCTCTTCTGGTGGCCCTGTTCGTGCTGTTCCTCAGCGCTCTGCTCTCCCGGATGTTCACCCGCCGCATCAGCGACCTGCTGCAGGCCATCCGTCAGGTGCGGGAGGGGGCTTACAGTCACCGGGCCAAGGTGACGGGCTCCGACGAGATCGCCCAGCTGGCAGCGGAGTTCAACAGCCTCACCGACCGTCTCCAGCGCACGGAGAGCGCCCGCCGCCAGTTTGTCTCCGATGCCAGCCACGAGCTGAAAACGCCGCTGGCGGGTATCCGCCTGCTGACGGACTCCATTCTTCAGACCGACGACATGAACGCCGAGACCACACGGGAATTTGTGGCGGACATCGGCGAGGAGGCTCAGCGTCTGACCCGTATCACCGAGGATCTGCTGCGCCTGACCCGGCTGGACAGCGGTGCAGCCGCCGAGCCTGCGCCGGTGGCGGTGGCCCCGGTGCTGCGCCGGGTGGTACGGATGCTGGCGGTGGTGGCACGGGAGCAGGAAACCACTCTCTCCTACGAGGCGGACGAGTCCGCCGTGGTGCTGGCCACCGAGGACGATCTGCACCAAATTCTATATAACCTTATGGAAAACGGCATCAAATATTCCGGCCACATGGGCTTCGTCCACACCGCTCTGACGGTGGAGGGCGGAGACGTGGTGATCCGGGTGGAGGACAACGGCGTCGGGATCTCCGACGAGGATATGCCCCACATTTTCGAGCGCTTTTACCGGGTGGACAAGGCCCGCTCCCGTGAGGTGGGCGGCACCGGTCTGGGCCTGAGCATCGTCAGCGATACGGTGCGCCGCCGGGGCGGCACGGTGTCCGTGGCCCACCGCCCCGCAGGACAGGGTACCCTCTTCACCGTCCGTCTGCCCCAGGTCACAGAGGAAGGAGGGATCGCATGAAGCGGCTTCTCGCAGCTCTGCTGACATTTTTTGCGCTGCTGGCCCTCACCGGCTGCGGCGGCTCCTCCTCTGACGGTCCTCACCTACTGCTGTATTATCCCGCCCCCTCCGGCGGCTCCCCCGGCGGCGATGCCATCGTCAGCCGCAGTGTCGACTGGGCCGCCAACAGCACTCTCCCCGCCGAGCAGCAGGTGCGCCGGGTGGTATCCCTTCTGCTGGAGGACAGCGCCGACGGCAGTCTGGAAAGTCCCATCCCTGCCAGCACCCGGCTACTGGCTTGTCAGGTCTCCGACGGCGCTGCGTGGGTGGATTTCTCCAGCGCCTACGGCCAGCTGTCCGGCATGGAGCTCACCATTGCCGACTACTGCGTGACCCTGTCCCTGTCCCAGATCGTGGGCATCTACTCCGTCCGCATCACCGTCAACGGCACGGAGCTTATCTACCGGGACAGCAACATCTTTCTGGCCGGGGACGTGCTGATGACCAGTCAGGATGACGTGGTGCAGAACCTCGCCCTGCGGCTCTACTTCCCGGATCGGGAGACTGGAGAGCTGACGGCGGAGGAGCGCCTGCTGACGGTCTACGAAGGCGAAAGTCAGGCGGAGGTGATCCTGTCGGCCCTGAAGGCCGGGCCGGAGAGTGAGAGCCTGTCTCCCCTGCTGCCCGCCGGCTTTGCGGTGCTGACGGTACGCACCGAGGGCGGCATCTGCTACCTGAACCTCCCCAAGGGGGATCAGTACCTGATGCCGGAGGACGAGACGGAGCAGCAGCGCATGGTGCAGGGCTTGGTGAATTCCCTGTGCTCTGCCCGTGGTGTCCGGCAGATACAGCTTCTGCTGGACGGCGAGGTAGCCTCCTCCTTGGGCAGCGTGGATATCAGCCAGCCCTTCTCCCCCATCCGATAAATCCTTCACCCGGAATCTCACATTTTCAACCGTAAGGAGAACATCATGTCTGCTGCTAACGGCACACAGCGGGATATTGGCCTGGATCTGACCAGGATCCTGGCCTTTCTGGCCGTCCCGTCTGTCCATTTCTTTCTGAATTCCACCTACTATGACACGGCCATCGTCGGCCCCCGCATGGCGCTGATGACCGTCATGCGTACCGCCTTTATGGTCTGCGTCCCCCTGTATATGCTGCTCTCCGGCTACCTCTCTGCGGAAAAGCACATCCCTCTGACCCGCCCCGGTCTGCTGGGGTATTACAAAAAGCTTCTCCCCATTTTCCTCACCTACGCCCTCTCCACCGGGGTCATCCTGCTGTATCGGGTGCTATGGCTGGGAGAGGAGCAGACCATCCGCAGCGCCGTGAAGAATCTGCTGAGCTTCCAGCAGTATTCGTGGTACATGAATATGTACTTCGGGCTGCTGCTTCTGACGCCGTTTCTCAATGCCCTGTGGCAGAGTCTCGCCACCCCCGCCGCCCGGCGGGCCCTGCTGGCGGTGCTGTTGGTACTGACCGTGCTGCCCGGTATGGTCAATATCTACCATCTGCATAGTGCCGAGACCCTGCTGCATCCGTGGCTCAGCACCTCCTATGACCAGCTGGTGCCAGACTGGTGGCAGCGGCTCTATCCCATCACCTATTACTTTTTAGGGGGCTATCTCCGGGCCCATGTGGACATCAAGCGCCTGCGGACCGGGCGGCTGGCGGCCCTTCTGCTGCTGGCAGTGCTGTGCTTCGGCGGCTACAACGTCTGGCGCAATCAGGGCATCCCCTTCGTCTGGGGCAGCTGGTGCGACTGGGGGAGCCTGCAAAACGTGGTGGACACGGTGCTGGTATTTCTTCTGCTGAACTCCATCCGATATTCCACCCCCCCTACTTCCATTACACGCTTTACCGGCTATCTCTCCAAGCTGACCCTCGGCGCCTATCTGGTGTCGTGGATACCGGACAACTACCTGTACACCATGCTGAAATCTGCCGTCCCCTCGGTGACGGATCAGCTGAACTACTTCCCTCTGACGGTGGGCGGCACCATCCTCGTCTCCCTGCTGCTGGCCGCCGTGGTGGAGTGCTGCGTCTCGCTGCTGATGCGTCTGCTCCGCCGCTCCGCCAAGGCGGGAACCGCCGGCACAGCTCAGGCATAGGATGATGCGGGGGCAGCGCCGGTCAGGGATTTTCCCCGGCGGCGTATAAATCCGGCGGCTGCGTGGGAGAATGAAGTTGACCCGCTGCGGCGGGTACTTCTTCCGGCGGAGTGTGGACTTTGTGGATACCAATGTCAGACGTGGAGAGATCTACTATGCCGATCTCAGCCCTGTGGTGGGCAGTGAGCAGGGTGGCGTGCGTCCGGTGCTCATCGTGCAGAACGACACCGGCAACCGCCACAGCCCCACCGTCATCGCAGCGGCCATCACCTCCCAGACGGGGAAGGCCAAGCTGCCCACCCATATCGAGGTGGCGGCCCAGTGCTGCGGCCTGCCCAAGGATTCGGTGATCCTGTTGGAGCAGATCCGTACGCTGGATAAGCGGCGGCTGCGGGAGCGGATGGGTAAGGTGGACGGAACGGTGATGCAGCGGGTAGACGCCGCCATTGCCGTGAGCTTCGGACTGTCCAACAGCCGTCTGGTATGACGCTACATACCGGACGGAGCATAAAAGGGAGGGCCAGTGCATAGAATGCGCTGGCCCTCCCTTTTTATTTGTTGTGGGGGAGATTCGCTTTCGCCCGCCGGAAAATACCTCTCATCCTGTCATTCCGAAACCAGTCCGCAAACTGGTCGTGGGAATCCGGTCCCTCTTTGTAGATTTTCTCTCCGGTGGGTGACTTCGACAGGAACGTGCCTCCGGCTCGGAATGACAGGGCTATATTTATGGTGATAGCCTTCAGCAGCCCATGATGCTTTTCGCTTTTATTGTCTCCGACGGGTGCCTTTCTTTCAGTAGCGAAAGAAAGGCACGAAAGAACGCCACTTGAAACCTAAGGTTTCAAGACTTCCTCTTTTGTGGGCAAGAGTTCCTGACTAAATCCTACCGAAGCAGGGAATTGGTCTGCTTCTACTCACGCTGCCGCTACCCGGTCGGTTGAAGAAGCTTTCTGCTCTACCGTGGCAATCCGCTCCCTG
>OGEZ01000599.1_pt1 | contig 28510 bp, 26 predicted proteins | sample 1570831 | NCBI WGS metagenome assembly OGEZ01 (sample SAMEA2582059, study PRJEB24529) | metagenome | biome: Human gut stool | place: China | collected 2011
TCTGCTTCCATCTATAACTGTTCCATTTTTTATTAGAATTTTTGACATGAAAATTCCTCCTATAATTTTTGAGTTACTTTCTTTTAAAAATTTATTTTTTACTAACAACTATTTCTCTTTATAATAAAGAGTATTGACTGATAATTTTATCAAATCAATACTCTTCATACACTGAATATTTATTACTTAGCTAAGTAAGCTTTTAATATTGCATAGAATCCTTCTGTTACTTTGAATAATTGATCTAATTCTATGTACTCATCTATTGTATGAGCAATATTTTCTTTTGATGGTCCATATCCTATTGTTCTTATTCCTTTTTCTCCTCCATAGTGAGAACCATTTGTACAGAAGTTATAGTGCATTATTGTAGGATCTTGTCCAATTCCTTTTAATGCTTCTACTGCTTTTTGAACATACTCTTCTTTCTCATCAAATAACCATCCAGGGAAGAATCTCTCTCCAGTTATTTCATTTCCTGTCCAACACATTTCTTTTCCTACTGCATAAGAAACTTTTGCTTTTAATGTTTCATCTTCTTTCATCATTCTATCTAATAATTCTTGTAATGGAGCTAATACAGACTCAGGAGTTTCTCCTACTAAAAGTCTTCTATCATAAGTTGCTCTACAATAATCAGGTACTACTGATGCTCCTGGATATGGAGATGATTTAATATCAGTTAATTCTAGGATTCCATATCCTAAATCTTTGTGATGAGTCATAGGTAATTTTTGAATTTCTCCTATTATCTTCATCATTTTATATACAGCATTGATTCCTTTTTCTGGGTTAGCTGAGTGAGCTGGTTTTCCGAAAGTTTCTACAACTATCTCTCCTCTTCCTCTTTGTCCTATTTTAAGATTTAATTGAGATGCTTCTCCAATTATTACGATATCTGGATTTACATAATTACTGATCTCTCTTGCTGCTACTCCTTCAAAGCACTCTTCATGTACTACTCCAGCCATGAATATTTCTCCAGCAAATTCTTTTTTAAGGTCTTGTGCTAAGTAAGCTCCTGCTAATATCATTGCACATACAGAACCTTTCATATCTGTAGTTCCTCTTCCGAATAATTTTCCATCGTGAACTTCTCCACCAAATGGTTTTTCAGTCCATTTTTCTTCATCTACTGGAACTGTATCAATATGTCCATCCATTAATACTTTTGGTCCTTCATATTTTCCTTTGATTGATCCAATTACGTTTCCATATTTGTCTATATGAACTGTATCATATCCTACTTCTTTCATTACTTTTTCAATATATTCTACTACTTCTTTTTCTTCTCCAGAATAGCTTCTTCTTTGAATTAAATTGCTAAGTGTTTCTATTAATTGTTGTTTTCTTGCTTCAGTTAACATTTTATCCTCCATTTTTTTCAATAATATTTTTATATTAACTACAAACTACTTTATAAATTATTTATTTGGATGAGATCCATTCCATACTACGTTTTTATAACCTTCTACGTCAGTATCTCCCTCTGTACTGATACATAAAATTCTTGAATTTTCATCAATTTTTAATGCTTTCATTAATTCTGCATACTCTTCTTTTTTCTCAGATAATACTGTGAATAATCCAAGTCCTACTGCTCCTGATTCTCCAGAAATTACTCTTTGGTCATTTCCTAAAGGTGAAGATAATACTCTCATTCCTCTTGCTGCTATAGAGTCATCACATGATACAGAAAAATCTGCATTGTCTCTTAAAATTTTCCAGCTGATTGTATTAGGCTCTCCACAAGCAAGTCCTGCCATTATTGTTGTTAAATCTCCAGTTACATTATGAGGTTTTCCATCATTAGCTTCCATTGATTTATAAATACAGTTTGCTCCGTGTGGTTCACAGATTATTGTTATAGGTCTGTCATCTCCATATAAGTGTGCTAAATATCCTTGAACTGCTCCAGCAAATGAACCTACTCCTGCTTGTAAGAATACGTGTGTTGGTTTTTCTTCTTTTGCAGCCTCTAATTGCTCAACTATCTCATTGATAATTGTAGAGTATCCTTGCATTATCCATAAAGGAATTTCTTCATATCCATCCCACGCAGTATCTTGTACCATTATCCAACCGTGCTCTTCTGCACCTTTATTTGCTAATCTTACTGCATCATCATAGTTTAAATCAGTGATTGATACATCTGCTCCCTCTCTAGCTATTGCATCAAATCTCATTTTAGCAGATCCTTTTGGCATATATACTACTGATTTTTGTCTTAATTTGTTAGCTACCCAAGCTACTCCTCTTCCGTGGTTACCATCAGTTGCTGTAACAAATGTTACATCTCCTAATTGTTTTTTTACTTCATCAGATATAAGTACATTAAATGGTAACTCGCTCATATCTCTTCCTAATTTTTGGCTTAGGTATTTTCCTATTGCATATGAACCTCCAAGTACTTTGAATGCATTTAATCCAAATCTTTTCGATTCATCTTTTAACCATAATTTTTGTACTCCATAATATTTTGCTAAATCATCTAATTCTACTAATGGAGTTGCTTTATATCCAGGAAGACTTTTATGGAAATCATAAACTTCCTTCATCTCTTTCTCTTCAAATCCTACTAATTTTTCTTTTGTATAATTTACATCTCTACTTTTAGTATTGTGTACCCATTTTAATAATTCCACTATTTTTCCTCCTTAGTTTCTTTTATTTTTATTTACACTACTTTATATAGCAATTTTTATGCCAAGTATAAAAAAATTTTTTTTGTTCATTATTTGATTTTTATGTTTTTTTTATAGTTATTTCTTAGTTATTATTTAAGTTACTATATCAAAACGAGAATTTTTTATTATAATGATAAATAAAAAGAGTTTTGTGCTATACAAAACTCTTACTTTGCCATTTTTTACTTTTCCATCTTATTAACATAGCCACTCCTCTACACCATTCATCCGCTGCATTAGCTATCCAAATTCCTACAAGTCCCCATCCCAATTTTAATCCTAAAATATATGAAAAAGGTACTGCTACTATAAAAATAAATATTATTCCCATAAACATTGGAAACTTTATATCCCCAGCAGCATGTAACGAGTTGATAATAACAATATTAAAAACTCTTCCTACCTCTAACAGTATCATCAATGGAAAAACTTTAAGAGAAGCATCTAAAATATCAATATTATTTGTAAACATATTCATTATTGGTCCTCTTAGTAAAACTACTCCTGAAGTAACTACAATTGCTAATATTACTGATAATCTTAAGCTTTTGAAACATTTATCATAAGCCTCTTCTGATTCTTTTGCTCCTACTAATTGTCCTACTTGTATAGCTGTAGCTTGACCCAAAGCTATTGAAAAAGTCATTACAAAACTTGCTACTAACATTAGATAAGTACGTGATGCTATCATCACTGTTCCCATAGTATTTACCATTGCCATTATCATAAGTTGTCCTACATTCCAAGCTAAATTTTCTCCAGCTGTTGGTATTCCAATAGATAAAATATTTTTTATTACGTGGAATGGAAAAGGTTTTAAAAATTTTCTTCTAAATTTAAAGTTACAATAGTGGCTCATAACTAAAAATCCTACTACACACCCTATTGCTCTTGAAACAACTGTAGATATTCCAACTCCAGTTGGTCCTAATATAGGCATTCCAAACCAACCAAAAATAAATACTCCATTACCAAATATATTTAATAGATTAACTCCAATATTTACAAACAACATCTGCTTTGGATTTCCATGACTCTTCATAACAGCTCCACAAGTCAATGTAACAGCCTGAAATACACAAAGTCCTCCTACCAGTTGAAAGTATAATTTCCCTATTCCTATTAATTCAGATGGTAATTGTATTTTTTCTAATATAAATCTCCAAAATATAAAATATACACTTCCTAATAAAATTCCCAATAAAAGATTTACTATTAAAGAAACTGTTATTACCTCTTGAACTCTCTTTTTATTTCTAGCTCCTATAAACTGTGCACACAATATACTTGTCGCTAAGTTGATAAATCCAAAAATAACATTCTGAATATTTAAAACCTGACTTATCCCTCCAACTGCTCCAACTGCTTTATCGCTATAATGCCCTAGCATAATAGTATCAATATTTCCTACTATTGTAATCAAAAGTAACTCAAAAAATATTGGAATTGTTAAAGAAACTAGCGATTTTACCTTTATACTACTCATTTTTCCTCCCCTGTTAACCTCATTTCACATCTTCTTATTTTATAATTTTTTTTATAAAAAATCTAGTAAATCTTTCATATTTATTTTTAATAATTGTAATATAAAAAATTATTGAACATAGGTATTTTTCATTAAATATGCTATAATATAAATGTATATAAAATTTTTATAAAGGAGTTTAAAATGGAAGTAATAAGTAAAGATAAACCAAAAGGAAAAGCCTACTCTATTAACAAAAAAATGAAAAAAGCAAAAAGATTAGAGGAAGAAAAAAAGTTTAGAAGACTTACTGAAAATAAAAGAAAAAATGCAGAAAATAGAAAAGAGAGAGCGATAGAGAGAGCTGAAGCACAAAGAGCTTCAGAGGTTATATTAAAAGGTTTTTCTAAAGGAATGTTAATCATTTCAATAGAAGGAAAAGAAGAGAAAAGAGCTCCTCTATTTGATAAGAAAAAAATTACTAAGAAAAATATTGAAGATGAGATAGATAATTTTGAAATAAAACTCTACGGAAGTAACTGGAAAATATCTATACTAGAGGGATATGAAGATATCAGAGAACAACTAATTTGGGAAATTTCTGAATTATTATAACTTAAGGAGGATACTATGGAAAAACATCTTTTAAAAAATGGGAAAGAACTTACTATTAGATTAGCTAAAGCTGAAGAAGCACAAGAGTTTTTAAATTATGTTAATCAATGTGGAAAAGAAACTGACTTTTTGAGCTTTGGTAAAGAGGGAATCGGTTTAAATGTAGAGGAAGAGAAAAAATACTTTGAGAGTTTTACTGATAAAAACTTTATGTTGGTTGCTTTAGTTGATAATAAGATAGTGGGAAGCTGTAGTCTTAGAACTAATGAAAGTAGAATGAGATTAAAACATATTGGAGTATTAGGTATAACTATTCTTAAAGATTACTGGGGTATCGGTATTGGAAAATCACTTATTCTATCAGCTATCGAAAAAGGAAAAAAATCGGGACTAACTAGAATAGAATTGTTGACAAGAGTAGATAATGAAAAAGCCATTTCTCTTTATAAAAAACTTGGTTTTGAAATAGAGGGACAATTAAAAAATACTGTCTATATAGATGGTAAATATTTTGATAATTATATAATGGGATTGATAATCTAATGAAACTAGAAAAAAATTTTTTCTTAGTAGATGGAGTAACTCTTGCTAAAAATCTTTTAGGAAAAGTACTTGTTAGAAAAATAGATAATAAAATTTTAAAAGCTAGAATAGTAGAAACTGAAGCCTATATGGGACCCCTAGATAAAGCAGCTCATTCTTACAAAAATAGACGTACTAATAGAACTGAACCTATGTTTCTTGAAGGTGGTCACATATATATTTATCTCATCTATGGTATGTATCATTGCTTCAATATTAGTGCTAATAAAAAAGATATTCCTGAAGCTGTTCTTATTAGAGCAGTTGAGCCTTTAGAAAATATAGAATATATGAAACAATTAAGAAATGTAAAAAAGATGAAGATATATCTAATGGTCCAGGAAAACTTACAAAAGCATTGGCTATTGATAAAAATCTTAATACTCTTAATATAACTAAAAGTGCAGAGATTTGGTTAGAGGATGATAATTATATTATCACTAATATAATTGAAACTAAAAGAATAGGAATAGATTATGCTGAAGAGTATAAAGATAAACTTTGGCGTTTTTATATTTCAGAAAACAGATATGTATCTGTAAAAATAAATTTCAATTTATTAAATTTATAAAAATAATATATTTTTATTACTATGAATTCCTTCCTTAATATAGTATAATATTTTTATACTAATTTTTAGGGAGGAATTATTTATGAAAAAAAGATTATTTGGTTCATTTTTAACATTGATGACTTTAGTCTCATCAATAGCCCTTGCTGAAGGAAAAGATACTCTTATCATAGCTCAAGCTGCTGAAGCTAAAACTATGGATCCTGTTGCATCTAATGATGTTCCTTCACATAGAGTTTTTCTTAATATTTATGACACTCTTATTCAAAGAGATAAAGATGGAAAACTAGTTCCTGCTCTTGCAGATTCTTGGGAACAAGTAGATCCTCTTACATTAAAAGTAAATCTAAAAAAGGGAATTAAATTCCATAATGGAAACGATTTTAAAGCTAATGATGTAATTTTTTCATTAACTAGAGCTAAAGAAGCTCCAGCACTTATGAGTTTTTTTGGAGATATAGATAAAATTGTAGCATTAGATGATTACACAATTCAAATTACTACAAAACAACCATTTGGTCCTCTTGTTAACTATCTTGCACATAAAGGAGCTTCTATATTAGATGAAGAAACAGTAACTGCTGCAGGTCAAGATTATGCACAACATCCTGTAGGAACTGGTCCTTATGAGTTTGTATCTTGGAGATCAGGAGATAGAATTACTTTAAAAGCTAATCCAAATTACTTTGGAGGAAAACCTTTAACTGAAAATGTAATTTTTAGAGTTATTACAGAAGGAACAAATAGAACAATAGCTCTAGAAACAAAAGAAGTTGATATTGCTTATGAAATTGACCCTATCGATTTACAATTTGTAAAAGGTAATTCAGATTTAGTTCTTATGGAACAACCTGCTATCAATATCAACTATTTAGGATTTAATACAAAGAAAGCTCCTTTTGATAAAGAAGAAGTAAGACAAGCTATTGCCTATGCTATTGATGTTCCTAGTATTATACAAGCTGTATTTTTAGGTTCAGCTACTTCTTCAAATTCTCCAGTAGCTCCTGGAGTACCTGGATATAATCCAAATGCTAAAGAGTATAAACAAAACATTGAAAAAGCTAAGGAATTATTAGCCAAAGCTGGTTTCCCTAATGGTTTTAAAGCTAAAATATCTTTAAATGATACTGGAGTTAGAAAAAATATTGCTGTTATTCTTCAAGATCAATTAAAACAAATTGGAATAGATTTAGAAGTTGAAATTATTGAATGGGGAGCTTACCTTGATAAGCTTGCAAGAGGAGAACAAGATATGTTCTTATTAGGTTGGTCATCTTCTCCTGATTGTGACTCTGCTCTATATGCATTATTCCATTCTAAACATCATGGAAGTGGAGGAAACAGAACTTACTATACTAACTCTAGAGTAGACGAATTATTAGACTTAGCTAGAGCAAGCACAAATCAAGAGGAAAGAAATAAATATTATGGAGAAATTCAAGATATTATTCAAGAAGAATTACCTATGTTTGTCCTTGTAAATCCATTTGATAATGCTGGAATGCAAAAAAATATTAAAGGATTCTATCTTGACCTTGAAAGTGAACATCGTTTATTAAATGTTAGTAAAGAATAATAATTAAATAATATAAAAATATTTTAAGTTTAATTTATAAGGCTGTTGCAATTTAATAAGTTGCAACAGCCTTTTTTTATATAATAGTTACTCTTTAGAAAATGTATTAAATAGTAAAAATAAAAGAGTTTAACTTTTTATAGCTAAACTCTTTTTCATTAAATATCTCAATTATTTATTTTCTTTTTTTATAGATTTCATAAAAGCTATTGCACAAATTGCTGCTAATATTATTCCTGCTATATTTCCAACCAACTCAACTGTACTTGTAGGAACTCCTTTAAAGAATCTTACAAATCCTTCTGGAGCTATTATAATATATGAAGTAACTACTACTGTCATATATATTGCTGGAATAAGAGCAATCTTATAATTTTTACCTTGATTACTTAAATATTTAGCTGCAGCCCAAAGTGCTATTGTAGCTAATGTTTGGTTAGACCAACTGAAATATCTCCATAAAATATTAAAATCTATAAAACATAATGCAATACCTATTACAAATAAAGGAATAGCAACAACGAATCTATTTACGATAGGTCCTTGTTTATATCCTATAGCATCTGCTATTGTAAGTCTTGCACTTCTAAAAGCAGTATCTCCTGAAGTTATTGGACATGCTACAACTCCTAATATTGCTAAAGCTCCTCCAACTTTTCCTAATACACTACTTGAAATTCTATTTACAACAACTGCTGCTCCTCCTTGTCCAAGAGCTTCTCCTAATCCTTCAGTTCCACCAAAGAATGACATTGCAGCTGCAGCCCAAATAAGAGCAACTATACCTTCTGCAATCATAGCCCCATAGAAAACTCTTCTACCTTGTTTTTCATTTCCAAGGCATCTTGCCATCATTGGAGATTGAGTTGCATGGAAACCACTTATTGCTCCACAAGCTATAGAAATACATAGATATGGGAATACTGAAACACCTTTTGGATGATAATTTTGTAAAGCTATCTCTGGAATCTCATATCCTTGAACTACTATTCCAACTCCTATACCAACAGCCATTATTAATAGACATATACCAAATACTGGATATATTCTACCTATTACTTTATCTATTGGAAGAACAGTAGCTATTAAATAGTAAATAATTATTATTCCTACAAAAGCTATAGTTGGTACAGATTTGATTAAATCATGCAAAATTGCAGCTGGACTTGTTACAAATACAACTCCTACTAAAACTAATAATACTACAGAAAAAACTCTCATTAATTTTTTTGCTTTATCACCAAGGTTTTCTCCTACTAACTCTGCAACACTAGCTCCATCTCTTCTAAGAGACATCATACCAATTAAATAGTCATGCACTGCTCCTGCAAAAATACAACCAAACACTATCCAAATAAATGCTGCTGGTCCCCACATTGCTCCTGCAACTGCTCCAAATATAGGTCCTGTTCCTGCTATATTTAAGAATTGAATTAAGAAAGTTTTCTTTTCACTCATCTCAATATAGTCTACTCCATCTTCCAATCTTTTAGCTGGTGTAAGAGCATTTTCATCTGGTCCAAAAATTCTTTCTACAATTTTTCCATAAATAAAATAACCTACTACTAAGGCAATAATTGAAACAATAAAACTAATCATAAACCTGTCCTCCTGTTATATTTTTTTACATTTTGAATGTATTTTACTTCTTAATAATTATTTTACTCTATTTTATTTTTTTTTATTGATTTTCATACTAAATTGCATTTTTTTATACTTAAAATGCAAAATATCAACCTTAATTTGCTTTTTAAATAAATTTATTTATGGTATAATCTTTCTAATAGGGGTGATTTGAGTGTTTGAATTAACAAGTAGACTTTTGAACAATCTTGGATACATTATTGCTTTAGCTTTTTTCTTTACTAAATTTAAAAGAGCTAAGAATATTTTTACTAAGAAAGAATATACTAAAACTGATATTATATTACTTTCAATATTTTTCTCATTTCTTTCAATTATAGGAACATATACTGGTATTTATTATCGAGGTGCTATTGTTAATACTAGAAATATAGGTGTTGCTGTAGCTGGAATAATAGGTGGTCCTCAAGTAGGAATAATAACAGGAATGGTTGCTGGGATACATAGATTTTTTGTTGATATAGAAAGTCCTACTACTATTGCTTGTGGTATTTCATCTATTTTAGGGGGATTTATTACTTCTGTCTTTTTTAAAAAAACCAATGAAAAAAATTGCTATATATATGGTTTTATTAGTGGCTTTTTAATTGAAAACCTCAGTATGCTATTAATACTTCTCACTGGTTTTTTCCTTTATGACTTTGTAATAGCTATAGATATTGTAAAAAATATTTATTTACCTATGATTTTAGCTAATGCCTTAGGAGTATCTATTGTTATTATCATAATAGAAGATTTAATTTCTGAAAAAGAGATTATGGCTGGTAAACAGGCTAAACTTGCTTTAGAAATTGCAAATAAATCTCTTCCTTATATAAGGAAAGGTAATAGTTTAGACGAAGTTTGTAAAATAATACTTGAATCTTTAGAAGCAAAAGTTGTTGTTATCACTGATGATAAAAATATTATAGCTAGCCATCTTATTTCTGATGAATATATTTTAAATCATAGTGAAATTAAAAGTAGTGCCACTAAACAAGTGTTAAAAACTGGAGAGTTTTTAATACTTGGAAAGGAAGAAAGTGATATTATAGATTTTCAGTGTATTAGTGGTAATATTAAATCTTGTATTATACTTCCTCTTTTTCAAGAGGAGAAAAAAATCTCTGGTACTTTAAAACTATATTTTGATACTCCTAAATTTGTTACAGCTAGAAAGCAGTATTTAGCTGAAGGATTATCTATGCTTTTATCTACACAAATAGAGCTAAGTAATATAGAAAATTTTAAAGCTATGGCTAAAGAAGCAGAGTTAAAAGCTCTACAAACTCAAATAAATCCTCATTTTTTATTTAATGCTCTTCATACTATTTCCTCTTTCGTAAGAATAGAACCAGATAGAGCAAGAGAAATAATTATAAATCTTTCTACTTACTTGAGATACAATTTAGAAAATTTTTCTAGATTACTCTCTTTAAAAGATGAATTAAGTCAAGTTGAAGCTTATATAAATATTGAAAAGGCAAGATTTGGAGATAAAATAAAAGTTATCTATAATATTCCTGAAAAATATATGAATATACAATTACCTAGTTTAATAATTCAACCTCTTGTGGAAAATAGTATTAAACATGGTATACTAAAACGTAGAGAAGGAGGAACTATAGCTATATCAGTTTCTGAAAATAAAGCTGAATATATTATAAGTATAGAAGATGATGGAGTAGGAATAGAGCAAAGTATTATAGATGGAATTGATGATAAAATAGAAAAAAATATAGGTTTAAAAAATGTTCATAATCGTTTAAAAATTCTTTATGGAAAAGGATTAAATATAAAAAAATTAGAAAGAGGAACCAAAATAACTTTCTATATAAGTAAGGAGGACAAATGTTAACTTGTGTAATAGTAGAAGACGAATTTCCTGCAAGAGAAGAACTTAAATATTTTCTTACTAAACATAAGGAAATATCCTTAGAAAAAGAATTTGAAAATCCTATCGATTCTTTAAAATATCTCCAAGAAAATAAAGTTGATGTTGTTTTTTTAGATATAAATATGCCTGAATTAGATGGAATGAGCTTAGGAAAAATTTTAACAAAGCTTAATCCAAATATAAAAATAATATTTATTACTGCATATAGAGATTATGCTGCAGAAGCTTTCGAAATAAAAGCTTTTGACTATCTTTTAAAACCATATTCAGAAAAGAGAATAACTGAAGTACTCAATAATTTAACAATGATAAAAGATAACTCCCCTACAAAAGAAGTGGAAAAAATTAATAAGGTAACTGTCTTTCTTGATGAAAAAATGGTAGTTTTATCTTTAGATGAAATATATTATATTGAAGTTTCAGAAAAAGAAAGTTTAGTCTATACTCAAAATGAAATATATACTTCTAAATTAAAAATTTCTAAATGGGAAGAAATTCTCCCTAAAAATAAATTCTATAGAACACACAGAGCTTATATTGTAAATTTAGACAAAATAAAAGAAGTAGAACCTTGGTTTAATGGAACTTTTGTTTTAAAAATTCAAGATTTAAAGTTTAAAGTCCCTGTTAGTAGAAATAATATAAAAGAATTTAAAGAACTATTAAGTATTAAGTAAACTTTGAAAAATTGTAATTTTTCTCTCAATTTTATATTTTTTTAAAATTTTTTTCAAAAAAATATAAAGTTTTTTTGTTTTTTATGATATAATCTTTGGTGATTGTAATTTTAAAAAAAGGAGAACAAATTAATGGGAACAAAAAAACTTAACTGGCGTACTTTAGCAATGATGGGATTCACAGTAGTTTGGGGATTTGGAAATGTTGTTAATAACTATGCCAATCAAGGTCTTACAGTTGTAGTTTCATGGCTACTAATACTTACTTTTTATTTCTTACCTTATGCTTTAATGGTAGGAGAAATGGGATCTGTATTTGAAAATAAAGGTGGAGGAGTATCGAGCTGGATAGGTTCAACTTATGGTCCAATGATAGCTTATCTTGCTGGATGGACATATTGGGTAGTACATATTCCCTATCTTGCACAAAAGCCTCAAGGAGCATTAGTTGCTCTTAGTTGGGTATTTTTCCAAAATGGAGATATGATTAAAAATTTTAATCCTTTAATCTTACAGAGTATTGTACTTGCTATTTTTCTATTTTTCTTATGGTTATCTGCTAAAGGAATTAACTCACTTAAAAAAATAGGAGCTCTTGCTGGAACTTCTATGTTCTTTATGGGAATACTATATATTCTTCTAACAGTAGCAGCACCTTCTATTGTAGGAGCAGCTTCTGCCACTACAGATTGGAGCTTAACTACTTTTATGCCAAAATTTGATTTTGCATATTTTACTACAATATCTATGTTAGTATTTGCTGTAGGTGGATGTGAAAAAATATCACCATATGTAAAAGAAGTTGATAATCCTAGTAAAAATTTCCCTAAAGGAATGATAATATTAGCTGCTTCTGTTGGAGTATCTGCTCTTCTGGGTTCACTTGCTATGGGAATAATGTTTAATAGTGGAAATATTCCAGCTGACCTTAAAATGAATGGACAATACTATGCTTTTAAACTTTTAGGAGAATACTATGGTTTAGGAAATCTTTTAATGATTTTATATGCTATTGCTAATACATTAGGACAAATATCTGCTCTTATGTTTTCAATAGATGCTCCACTAAAAATGCTGATTGGAGAGGGAGATAAAAATTTTATTCCTCAATCATTTACAAAAACTAATCAATATGGAGCTCCTATTAATGGATATAAATTAACCGCTATATTAGTTGGTATCTTAATAATAATTCCAGCTTTAGGTATTGGAGATATGAATAATCTTTATAACTGGCTTTTAGATTTAAACTCTATAGTTATGCCACTTAGATATTTATGGGTATTCTTAGCTTATATTGGACTTAGAGGATTTATTAGAAATAAAGGACTTATGGAAAAGGCAACATTTAAATTTATTACTAGTGATAAAGTTGCTACTTTAGTTGGAGTTTGGTGCTTTGTATTTACAGCTTTTGCTTGTTTAATGGGTATTTTCCCTAAAAACGTTGAAACATTTAGTTCAGAATGGATTTTCCAAATTACTTTAAATATTTTAACACCTCTTGTACTTATAGGACTTGGATTTATTCTTCCTAGAATTGCTAAAAAACAAAATAGATAAATTTGACATTTCTCCTTATCTGGTGTATTATGTATACATAGTACATTTATAAGGAGATTTTTTATGATTATTGAAAAAAATAAATCAATGCGTGAAAAAGTATATGACACTTTGAAACAAATGATTATAGATGGAGTTATAAAACCTGGAGAAAGAATTATTGAAACTGAATATTCTAATAAGTTCCAAATTAGTAGAACTCCAATTAGGGAAGCTATTAGAATGTTAGAATTAGAAGGTTTAGTTGAAAGTCAAACTACTGGTGGTGTTATTGTTAAAACTCTTACAAGGGAAGAGATTTCAGAAATTTATAAAATTAGAATTGCACTAGAATCACTTATAATAGAAGAAATTATTAAAAAAATCAACAATCAGGATATCAAAAAATTAGAAAAAGTTTTAAAAAATACAAAAAAAGCTTTTGAAGTTAAAGATATTGAAAAAGTTTTCTCTCTATTTACAGAATTTAACCAAATATTATATGATATTGCCTCTCTTCCAAAAGTAACTGGTATGATTAATAATATCAACTTATACCTTAAAAGGTTTAGGAAGCTGTCTATTGATAATCCTTCTAGAAAAGAAGAAGCCTTTGAAGATCACGTCCAAATTTTAGAAGCAATAAAAAATAAAGAATTAAGTACCGCTATTTCTATAAATAGAATGCATTTAGAAAAATCTATGAATTTTATTCTTTCAAAATTATCTGCATAACTCAAGTATTTCAAATAAGGAAAGATTCTATTCTTTCCTTATTTATTTTTTTTTATTTACTTCAAATATTTTTCCAAAAATCAAAGTCATTAAATTTAAACAAAAACTTAAAATTAAAAGATAATTTCCTATTTCCCCACCCATAATTTTAGAGATAAAAGCAAGTGTTCCACCAATTATTATAGCTAAAATTACAATTTTTTTATTAGTAGTATAACCTAAAATACCTAATAAAGTTGGTATAATAAAAGCTCCTGAATATATAGCAACTGCCATTAATAACGCTCCTAAAATATTTTTTAAATATAAAGCAATTATAATAGAAAATATTCCTAAAATTACTACCATTATTCTTGTTAATAACATAGCTTTTTTACTTCTTAAATCTTGTATAAATGTCTGTGAAAAAAGTGATGAAGCTGTTAAAAGAGTAGTATCTGCTGAAGAAATAACAGCTGACAACAAACCAAAATATAAAAAAATTGAAGTTACTTTATTTAATTTTTTTTCTGCAATTATAAGTAATATAGAACTATTATTATTTATTTCACCCAAAAATTTTGCTCCATAAATTCCTATTGCAGCTAAAATAAATCCTACTGGTATTAAAACTAACACCACTATTATTATGGAATTTTTCATAACTTTCATATCTCTAGCACAAAATAATCTAGAATATATATCTGGTCCTACTAAGCAAGTAGTTGAATATGTTAATATTAAAATTAAAACATCAATATAATTAAATTTATTATTTATAATCCCTAGGCTATTTATCTCTTTTATATCAACACCTATATAACCTATAGTTGCTAATAAACCAAATAATATAAATAATAGTTGAATAAAATCAGTTTTTATAATTGAAAGTTGTCCCCCCATATAAGTATAAATTATAAAAACTACACCACTTAACCAAACTCCTTGAGTATAATTCAGTGGACAAAGTATCATTATTATTTTTGCTGCCCCCATAATTTGAGAAGCTACTATTCCTATCCAAGCTATTGGTATTATAAAAGAAGCTAATTTTTGCACTTCAATTCCATAAGTTTTCCCCAAAATTTCTGGTAAATTATATCCTTGAAATTTATTTAGATATTTCAATAGTGGATATAATAAAATCAATCCAATGGCAGCTGATAACATCAACCAACTTCCTGCCCACCCTACATTATAAGCAAAATCTACGCTTCCTATAATGGCTGAACTTCCTAAAATAGTAGCTAATAAACTCCCAGCTATTTGTAAACTACTTCCTTGTCTACCTGCAATAAAAAAATCTTCATAATTTTTTATTTTTTTATAAGAAATTCCTCCAATAATTAAAATTAAAATAAAATATAAGAACACCAATTTTACTTCCAACTTTCCTCCTTAATCTTTAATACAAAAGGGAGAAAATTATTTTCCCCCTTATCAATACATTTATTTTACTTGTTTTATAACATCAATTACTGTTCCATCTCTATATTCAACAACTGCTACTATTTGATCTTGATATTCAGTTTTTTCTGGAGTTCCAGTCATCTTTTCAACTTCTTCTTTTAAATCTTTTATGTCTTTTAATTCTATTCCAGCATTTGTTAAAGCTTCTATTAAATCTGGTCTTCTAGGATTTACACAAATTCCTCTCTCTGTTACTAAAACATCAATAGTTTCTCCTGGAGTTATAACATTTGTTACTTTATCAGTAACTATTGGAATTCTTTTTCTCATTGTAGGTGCAACTACTACTGTTAATTTAGCTCCTGCTGCAGTATCTGGTGCTCCTCCTATTGCTCCCATTATTAATCCATTTGAACCTGTTAATGAGTTAATATTAAATTCAGTATCTATTTCAGTTGCTGATAATATCATTACATCTAATTGATGTGCACTACATCCTTTGTTATGCGGATTTGCATACATAGATGCTGACATCTCTATATGCGCTGGATTTTTTATTAATGAACTAGCTGTCGCTCCATCAAAACTTTGAGTATCTAATAAAGCTTCGAAATATCCTTCTTCTAAAAATTCAACCATTGTTGAAGTTATTCCTCCAGCTCCAAATGAACCTTTTATATTATTTGTTTTCATATATTCTTTTAAGTATTTACAAACTGCTAGAGATGAACCACCTGAACCAGCTTGGAATGAAAATCCATTTTTTATATATCCTGATGCTATTAATACTTCAGAAGCTTTTTCAGCAATTAATAATTCTTGTGGATTTTTTGTTATTCTAGTTGCTCCAGTAGCTATTTGACTAGGGTCTCCAATTGACTCTACTTCAACTACATAGTCTACTTGTGTCATAGGAATACTTATTCTTTTTAAAGGAAATGGCATTAAGTTATCTGTAATTGCTACTACTTTATCAGCATATTGTGCATCTACCATAGCATACCCCATAGCTCCAAATGCTGCCTTTCCTTCGGCACCATTCATATTTCCCATATTGTCACAAGCTGGAGCAGCTATAAATGCAACATCTATTTTTAAATCTCCAGCTTCAATTGCTCTAGCTCTTCCACCATGTGTTCTAAATACTATTGGTTTCTTTAAAATATTATTTTTTGATACTTCTTTTGCAATCTCTCCTCTTAATCCAGAGGTACTAATTCCAGTAACAACTTCACTTCTTATATGTTCAATTAATGGTTCATGAGCTTTAGTTAAAGATGAACAAGCTAGATTTATATTTTTTATTCCTAAAGCAGCTATTTCATCCATTACCATATTAAGAACATAATCTCCATTTCTTAAGTGGTGGTGAAAAGAGATAGTCATTCCATCTTTTAATTCACATTTTTCAATTGCTTCTCTTATAGATGATAAAAGTTTTGATTCTCCTGGTTTAGAAAATCCTTTTACAGTTGCATACTTTCTTCCAACTGGTTCAGTAGAAAAAGGTCCTGCATAAGGTTTTACTTCTCCATACCCTTCAATATATGTTGGGATTTCTCTATTTACTTTATTTAATACAGTTTTTATTTCCAATTTTTTCTCCTCCTACACAATTATTTAATCATACCAGCACTTTTTGCTAATCTAACAACTTTTTCAGCCTTTGCGATAACTGGAATATCAACCATTTTTCCATTTACAGTTATTACTCCACCTTTACTGATATCAGCGGCTTCTGCTGCTTTTACTATTTCTAATGATTTTTCTAATTCTTCCTTAGTAGGAGTAAAGATTTCATGTACTATTTTTACTTGTGAAGGGTGGATACATGATTTTCCTGCAAATCCCATATTTGCTGATGTTTTTACTTCATTTCTAAATCCTTCTTCATCATCTAAATCAGACCATACTGTGTCTATAGCATCTACACCAGCTATTGCTGCTGCCATTACTACAAGACTTCTTGCCATAAATATCTCTTTTCCCTCTTTTGTTCTTTCTGCTCCAAGAGTTCTAGTAAAATCTTCAGCTCCAAAAGAGATTGATGTTACTCTTGGAGAAGCTGTTGCTATACTTACAGCATTCATAACTGCTAGTGGAGTTTCTAATGAACATTGAATTTTACAGCTTCCTACCTCTATTCCATGTTCTTTTTCTACTTCTGTTAATAAATCATCTAACTCTTTTACTTGCTCTGGTTTTTCACACATAGCTAATCTCATTCTTCTAAGTCCAGCTGGAACTAATACTCTAACATCATCTTCTCCAAATTCTGTACTTAATGGATTTATTCTTGCAAAAATTTCTGTTTTTCCATAATCTACAGTTTTTAATGCTTCCGCTAATAAATCTCTTGCTGCATCTTTTTCTGCATATTTTACAGCATCTTCTAAATCAAATAGAACACAGTCTGGTCCATATAGATGAGCTGTAACTAACATTTTTGGATTATTTGCTGGAGAAAATAACATGGTTCTTCTTGCTCTTTTTTCCATTATTTTACCTCCTTTCCTGCCATAGCTCTTCTAACAGCAGTTCTTGTTCTTCCTTTTATTACAAAGTCAAGAGCTCCAAAGTCTTGAACTAATACTTTAGCATTTTCTACCTTCATCTCTGAAAGTACTTCTCTTACTGCTTTTTCCATTAATTTCCCAAACATCTTTTTTAATTTTGATTCTATTATTACTTCTATTCCAGTAACGTTTAAATCAACTGTTACTAAAACATCTGAATCTTTTTCATTACCACAAACTCCTACCATCTCTATGTCTCCTTTTTTTATTATATTTTATATTAAGATTAATTTAAAGCCCACTTTAATTCAACTAAAACACATTTAATAATATTCCTGCTGCTACTGCTGACCCTATTACTCCTGCAACATTTGGTCCCATTGCATGCATTAATAAGAAATTTGCTGGATTTTCTTCTTGTCCTACTTTTTGTACTACTCTTGCTGCCATTGGTACTGCTGATACTCCTGCTGCCCCTATCATTGGATTTATTTTTCCTCCTGATAGTTTGCACATTATCTTTCCAAATATTACTCCTCCTGCTGTTCCTACCGAGAAAGCTGCTAACCCTAATACTATTATCTTCAGTGTTTGAGGATTTAAAAATGCTTCTGCATTTGCTTTTGCTCCTACTGTCAATCCTAAGATTATTGTTATCATATACATCATTGTATTGGTTGCTGTTTCTGCTAATTTTGGTACTACTCCTGATTCCTTTATTAAGTTTCCAAACATTAACATTCCTACTAACGAAGCTGCACTTGGTAATAATAATGATACTAATACTATTACTACTATCGGGAATACTATCTTTTCATTTTTACTTACTACTCTTGCTTGTTCCATCTTTATCATTCTTTCTTCCTTAGTAGTTAGTAATCTTATGATTGGTGGTTGAATGATTGGTACTAGTGCCATATATGAATATGCTGCTAATGCTATTGGTCCTAATAGATTAGGTGCTAATTGTGATGTTAAATATATTGCTGTAGGTCCATCTGCTCCTCCTATTATTCCTATTGATGCTGCTTCTGGTCCTGTAAATCCCAATGCTATTGCTCCTAAGAATGAGAAGAATATTCCTAACTGTGCTGCTGCTCCTAGTAGAATACTCTTAGGATTTGCTATTAATGGTCCAAAATCTGTTCCCGCTCCTACACATAGGAAAATCAATGGTGGATAAATTCCTAACTCTGTTCCTTTATAGAGATAGTAGATTAATCCTCCTTTATCCATTAATCCTGCTAAAGGTAAATTTACTAATAACATTCCTGTTGCTATTGGTATTAATAAGTAAGGTTCATAACCTCTCTTTATTGCTAAATATAAGAATACACATGATATTAGTATCATTATTATTTCTTTATATGTTAATACAGAGAAACCTGTGCTTCCTATAAAATCTATTAATATATTAAGCATTGCTTTCCTCCTTTAAATTATAATGTTACTATTGCATCTCCTAATTCTACTTGTGTTCCTTTGGTTACATTTATTGCTGATACTACTCCTGATTTTGAAGAGAATATTTCTGTCTCCATTTTCATAGCTTCTAATACTGCTACTAAATCTCCCTCTTTTACTGTATCTCCTACTTTTACTTTTATATCTACTATTACACCTGGCATTGGTGCATCTACTGTTTCCCCATTTGATGATAATGGCACTACCGATGCTGGTGCTGTTTGTATTGGTTTACTTTCTGTTACTACTTTACCATCTACAGCTTTTACCTCTTCTAATTCTACTTCATATACTTTCCCATTAACTTTTACTTTATATATTTTTTTCATTATTTCCTCCTAAATTTGTTTTATACTTACTATTTTAAAATTATTGTTTTTATTTTCTCCTGTAGCTTCCATTGAAGCAACTATTGCTGCTACTAACATATCTTGGTCTTTTTCTAATTCTTCAAAAGTTATTCCTTTTGTATTTGCAACAACTTTTGCTGGAGTTGTAACTGTTTTAGCTATTACTTTCTTTTCTACTGATTTTTCTTTAAATACTAATTTAAATACACTTAATACTAATGAAATTACATATAGTAGTAGAAATACTATCAGCATTGATATTACTGAAAGTTGAACTCCTTCAAAAAAACTCATATTTATGTTCACTCTTTTCCCTCCCTATATAAATAAATTTATCTCATACTCTTCTACTTGAGGTTTATCTCTATTTTCTAAGAACTTTTTAGCATTTTCTGGGAATAATGCATACATCAGTACATCTTCTGTAGATTTTGCAAGTTCTCCAATCTCTTTTGTTAATTTTTCCATTTCTGGTTCTATTAAATCTGCTGGCCTACATTTTAAAGGTTCTACATCACCTATTATTTTCTTTTGAATCTCTTTATCTATTGGTGCTGGTGTCATTCCATATAATCCTTTTACATAATCTCTTATCTCTTTTGGAATAACTTTATATCTCTCTCCTAATAATACATTAAACACAGCTTGAGTCCCTACCATTTGTGAAAGTGGCGTTACTAATGGAGGGTATCCTAAATCTTTTCTTACTCTTGGTATTTCCTTTAATACATCTTCATATTTATTTAAAGCTTTTTGTTGCTCTAATTGAGACATCAAGTTTGATAACATTCCACCAGGCACTTGATAAGCTAATGTTTTTGGCTCTGTATCCATTACTTTTGGATTTAAAATTCCCTCTGTTCTATATTTTTCTTTTATAGGCTTAAAGTAATCTGCTATCTCCCCTAATAATTCTAAATTTAATTCCGGATCTCTTTTTGTTCCTTTTAAAAGTTGGGCAAATACTTCTGTAGCTGGTTGGCTTGTTCCTCCTGAAAATGGAGAAATAGCTGTATCTATTATATCTACTCCTGCTTCTATTGCTCTTGTATAAAGAATACTTGCTATTCCTCCAGTACAGTGAGTATGTAATTCCACAGGAAGTTTAGTAACATTTTTTATCATCTTAATCAATTCATATCCAGTTTCTGGCATTAATATCCCTGCCATATCTTTAATACAAACAGAATCTACTCCCATTCTTTCCAATTCTAAAACTTTTTTAACATAATATTCTACAGTATGAACATCGCTTGTAGTATATGCAATGCACCCTTGACAATGCCCATTATATTTTTTTACAGCTTTTATTGTTGTCTCTAAATTTCTATAATCATTTAAAGCATCAAAAGCTCTTATTATATCTATTCCATTTTCAATAGATTTTTTTACAAACTCTTCTACTACATCATCTGCATAATGTTTATATCCAAGTAAATTTTGTCCTCTAATAAGCATCTGTAATTTTGTTTTCTTTACTTTAGCTCTTATAGCTCTTAATCTTTCCCATGGATCTTCATTTAAAAATCTAATACAAGCATCAAAAGTTGCTCCTCCCCAAACTTCTAATGAATAATATCCAGCATTATCCATCTTTTCTAAGATAGGAAGTATCTCTTCTGTTTTCAATCTTGTAGCTATTAATGATTGATGTCCATCTCTTAATGAAGTTTCTGTTATTTTTAACTTCAATTTTATCCCTCCTTAATTTTATAAATATTTCAACATCTATACTCTTAGCTAATTTCTAACTTCTTCTAAATATTTTTTAGCTCCTCTTGTCATATATGGTGTTATTGATGTGAGAATAAATTTTGCTCCCCATTCTATAGCTCTCTTTGCTTCTTCTGAGTTATTTACAAATATTCCTGCTATCTTTCCTACTTTATTTATTTTTTCAATTGTTTCTTTTATTGTCTCTAGAACCTTTGGATCTGAATTTGAATATCCCATTGATGCCGCTAAATCGTTTGGTCCTATAAAGAACATATCTATTTCTTCTATTGATAGAATTTCATCTAAATTTTTTATTGATTGTGCTGTTTCTACCTGAATACTTATAAATGATTCTTCATTCGATTTTTTTAAATATAGATTTTTATCTTCTATCATCCCATAACGAGCCGCTCTTGTAAAAAATGCTATACCTCTATCTCCTTGAGGTGCATATAATGAAGCTTTTACTATATTTCTTGCATCTTCAGCTGTATTTATTACTGGAATTAATATCCCTTCTGCTCCCATATCCAAAGCCTTATGTATATTCTCAACATTATCATGAGTACACCTTACTATTGCTGGTACTCCCTGACATTGTGCTGCTCTTACCATATCTAATATAGTTGATTGATTTAAAATCCCATGTTCATTATCAATAACTATAAAATCAAATCCTAAAAGAGCTGTATATTCAGCTATATCTGCTAATCCAAAAGTTACAAACGAACCAAATAAAATATCTTGTTTTATTTTTTCTTTAAACTTCATACTTCAACTCCTAATTCTGTATTTCTATTTGTATATTGTATACAGTATTTATAAGATGATTATATTGCATTTTATATTATTTGTCAATACATTTTTTCTACTATTTTTTATTCTTATATACACATATATCTGATCATTAAGGTTGGATATAATACAAAAAAAATAAAAAACTATTGACTTTTTTTAAAAAAAATGTATACTGTATATTAAGATATATTAGATTCTGTATGCAGAATGCTGTGTGTCTTGGGAAGATAATAACTAATGCTTGCAAGCTTAAATTTTACTCCCTGTTTACAAGGAAAATTTAATAAAGGAGATTTGATATGGCGAAAAAAACTTTTTCTGAATTATTTAGTCCCAAAGAAAGTAAATGGAGTGGACTATCATTACCTATGTTTTTAGTTCTATTAATATTAGTTGCTTTAGCAGTTTATGTTCCATTTGGTGGAAAAGAACTTGCTTTTGTTAGACCAAACTTTTTAATTATCTTTACTATATTAGCTGTTTTTGGTGTTCTTTTTGGAGAAATTGGAGATAGAATTCCTTTCTGGAACGACTATATTGGTGGGGGTACAGTTTTAGTATTTATAGCTTCAGCAGTAATGGGAACATATCAACTAGTTCCAGCTAAACTTTTAGATTCTATTAATGTATTTTATGGTGAACAACCTGTTAACTTCCTAGAGATTTTCATTCCTGCATTAGTAGTTGGTTCTGTTCTTACTGTAAATAGAAACGTTCTAGTTAAAGCTATCTCTGGATATATACCACTAATCTTAATAGGTGTAATAGGAGCAAGTATTGGTGGAATACTAGCTGGATTAATTTTTGGAATAAGTCCACTAGATGTTATGATGAACTATGTTCTTCCTATAATGGGAGGAGGTACTGGTGCTGGTGCTATTCCTATGTCAGAAATGTGGGCTCAAAAAACTGGTAGACCTGCAAGTGAATGGTTTGCTTTTGCAATATCTATACTTACAGTTGCTAATGTAATTGCTATACTTACTGGAGCTCTTCTAAATAAATTAGGATTCAAATATACTTCTCTTACAGGAAATGGTAACTTAATTGTTGAAGAGGGTAAAGAAGTAGTTAAAGATGAAGAGATAAAAATGGAAGTTGGACAAAAAGAAACTGCTGCTGCATTTATTTTCACTGGTGCAATATTTATGTTTTCTCATATTTCATCAGTTATTTGGTCTTCTTTTGGATTCTCTTTTGAAATGCATAGACTTGCATTCTTAGTAATCTACTGTATTATTCTTAATATACTTAATGTTGTTCCACCAACTTTAAAAGCAGGAGCTAAACACTTACAAACTTACTTCTCTAAATATACTATTTGGGTATTAATGGGTGCCGTTGGTTTTGGTACTGATGTTCAAGAGATTATAAATTCTTTGACTTTTGGAAATTTAGTTATAGCTATAGCTATAGTTTTTGGTGCTGTTGCTTTCATTATGATAGTTGCAAGAAAAATGAAATTTTATCCTATTGAAGCTGCTATCACTGCTGGACTTTGCATGGCAAATAGAGGTGGTTCTGGAGATGTAGCTGTGCTTGGAGCTGCTAATAGAATGGATTTAATGCCATTTGCTCAAATCTCTTCAAGAGTTGGAGGAGCAATGATGTTAATTCTAGGTTCATTTATGTTTGGGCTATTTGCTTAACTTAATCATTATACTATTTTGAATACTGTTACAATTATAAACTTATAGCAGTAGCTTTTGTAGAATAAATAATTTTTTATAAATAAAAATTTAAAACCTCTCTTGATTATTAGTTAATTATATTACATGATTATATTAATATCAAGGAGGTTTTTTATACCTAAAGAAGCTACTAGAAATATTATTAAATCTCAACCCTAATACTATCTATTCTTTTCTTGAGAATACTATAAAAGATTTTCTTCAAGAATCTTTGAAATAGAACTTAATATTCCATGTGATAAAAATGCTGAATTTGAATCTCATATCGCACATAAGTATTCGCATAATATTTCTAATTTAAATAAAAGAGAAGATATCCATAGTAAAAAAAGTAGACTATGTTGTATTAGAAGTTTGGCAAAAAGGAAAAAATATATTAGGAATCTATACTAGAGTTAATGAAAGTTCAAAGTTTTGATTAATGGAATTAGTGGAGAGGTTATATCTGTGTATAATAAATTTAATAGAAAAATAGAAATTAGGATATGCAAGAGACTGGTACTTAATTAGAGGACAATTGGCAATAGAATATGAAGAGAGACTGAAAAACATCTAAGTTCTTCAGTCTCTACTAACTAGGTTAATTTCTAATAATCAAGAGAGTAAATACACAAAATTAATTACACTCTCTTTATTTCTTTAGCTTTTTATTTGAAATTATTTAAATTGTAATATTTTTAAAAATAGCTGCTTTCTATATAAAATAAATAAAGATAATTTATAATATAATTAATTGAAAATTCTTGAATTATTGGAGATTCAAATTCTTTATAATTTAAACTAGAAACTAGTAAAGTAATTTCATTATTATAATTAGAATTTTGTTTTGAAGATATATATATTGTTTTTATTTGTTTTTTTCTTAATATTCTTTTAATCCTATTAATTTGAAAATTATTATTTGAAAAGCTTATAATAACAACTAAATCATCTGGTTTTATTTGAGTAATTATATTATTTTGCGAAGAAATTGTCAAAGGACATATTGTATTTTTTCCTAATCTCATAAATTTTTCACTTATATTTTGAGCAAGAATATTTGAAAAAGATGTTCCAAAGAAAAAAATCTTTTTAGCTTCTTTAATCCAAAATATTGCGTTTTTAATTTTTTCTATATCATTGGCTTGGCTAGTTTCCTTCATTGCTTTAAATAAGTCAGTTATATAAGATTCATTTAATGTTCTTTGGTTTGTAGGTTTTACAATTTCTTTTTCCTCTAAAAAATTGTTGTATATTCTACATTCTTCTTTTAATGTTTTAAAATCACTACCATTAATTCTTTTACAAAATCTAGAAATAGTAGATGTTGATGTATTACATCTTTGAGCTAGTTCTTTTATAGAAAGGTCTGGAATAATTTTATGATTATCCAAAATAAAATTAGCTATAATTACTTCTATTTTAGGAAAAAGTTCATTATTATCTCGACATTTTTTTAAATTTGAAAAAAAAGAATACATATAAATCTCCTAGTTATTCATGTTTTAAAAATTCTCTCATCTCTATCTTTAATAAATTTGCCCTATTTCCATAAATAATTTGAATTCCATTTTCAACTAAAACAGCTCCACTAGCACCTAAAGATTTTTCAAAAATTTTCAAGTCATTAACTTTTGAATTATCTTCTAAAGTTAATCTAAGTCTTGTAAAACAAGCATCTACCTTTTTGATATTCTCTTCTCCGCCAACTGCTTCTATTATTTCTTTTAGTAATTTGGTTGAAATATTTTTATTTACACTAACCTCTTCAAAATTTTCTTCATTACCAGTTTCAAAATTTTCTTCTCTTCCTGGAGTTTTTAAATTTCTTTTTTCTATATATATTTTAAAAGTAAAATAATATAATATAAAATATATAGGTCCTACTATTAAAAGATAATACCAATGAGATCCTTTATCTGAGTTTAGTATACCATTAAATATAAATGAAAGTAAAGGTCCTCCAAAACTAGATGGCCCTGGAATATTTATTTCTAAAATATAAGTTAAAATATATGCTATTCCAGCATAAAAAGAGTGAATTATAAATAACATTGGAGCTATAAATAAGAATGAAAATTCTAATGGTTCTGTAATTCCCATTAAAGCACATGGTAACACTGCTGCTGTCATTAAAGCAGCTACTTTCTTTTTATTTTTTGGTAATGATGTTTTATAAATAGCTAATGCAGCTCCAGGTAAACCAAACATAGCAAATAAAACTTTTCCATTCATTACGAATCTTGTAATATTTATATCAAATTTAGCTGTTGGTGAACTTAACATTGCATTATATATATTTACTGCACCTTCTACCATAACTCCATCTATATTTAAATATCCTCCTAATTGAGTAAAAAAGAATGGAAGATAAATAAAATGGTGTAATCCAAATGGAAGAAGTAATCTTTCAGATAATCCATATATAAAAGCTCCACTAGCACCTATTGAATTAATTATATCAGAAGATTTAATTAACAAATGTTGAATAGGTGGAAAAATAAAAGCTAAAATAATTCCTAAAATACTTGAAAAAATAATTGAAAGTGCTGGTATTGATCTAGTTCCATTAAAGATAGATAATATTGCTGGTAACTGTATTTTATAGAATTTATTATGGATATGTGCTATTAAGAATCCAACTAAAATTCCACCAAAAACACCTGTATCTAAAGTTAATACTCCTAATATTTGTTTTTGACCTATTAATAAATTTTTAGGATCTAAATTTCCTGTATAAATAAGGAAATTTCCTAATATTGTATTCATTGTCATATATCCTAAAAAACCACTAAGAGCTGCTGTTGCCTTTTCACTTTTTACAAAACCATAAGCTATACAAATTGCAAATATTACTGGAATATTATTATTTACCACATTTCCTGCATCTTTTAAAATATTAAAAAATATAGTTAAATTTTTTAAAAAAGGAAATAATTCTAATATTTTTGGATTTGTAAAACCACTTCCAATTCCAACTAAAATTCCTGCTATTGGTAATATTAAAACAGGAGCCATTAATACTTTTCCCAATTTTTGAAATTCACTAAATAATCTATTTTTATCCATTTTTCCCCCTAAATTAATAAGATTTTTTTTCTAATCTTGGCCAATATTCTCCATTAGCTTCAATAAAGTCATCTAAAATAGCTTTAGCAATATTTGTTGATGGAATTGTTTTATTTATTGCTATTGCTTGAAGAGCTTTATCATAAGAATTCTCAAAATATGCATCTACAGCTAATTTTTCTGAAGCAGCTTGATTTTCTATTAAACCTTTATAAAAAGTTGAAATAGGCTTTCTTGAAATTGCTTCAGGTCCCCAGCTTCTTAAGTAAGCAGGAACTTCTACCATTACATCTGATGGTAAATTAGGTATTGCTCCATTATTTTCTACAATAACTAAATATCTATACCCTTTGTTATAAGCAATAGAAGCTGCTGCATCTACTATAAAATCTCCAAAAACAGTAAATTCTTGTATTGGGCTTTTATATTCAGATGGATTTGCTAAATATTTTTGATATTCTTCTATCATCTCTTTCTCTCTACCATTGATCACCATATCAGCTCTTGTATAACTAGGGTCCATTTTTTTTACAACATCAGATGAATATAAATAATATTGTAAATAACTATTTGGTAAATATTCAGGATAATCCTTTATTATTTCAGCATATTGTTTCCAAGTTTTTTGCCAATCCTTGTCTTTATGATGTTTATCACTACATGCTGTCATTCCATTTTCTAAAATTAATTTTCTTAATTCTGGTAATCTATCCTTTCCTGTTTTATCATATAATGCTGTAAACCAACCAAAGTGATTAAGTCCAAAATATTCAGGGTCTAATTCTGTCCAATCTTTTAGCCCTAGCATTTTACTATATGATAATAAAATTGCAACTGGCATATCGCAGATATTTAAAATTCTTTCATTTCCAAATTCTCTTCTTGTTGCTTCTGCTACTACAGCAGCTGGATTTGAATAATTTAAAATCCAACAATTAGGTGAATATTTTTTTGCTTGTCTTATAATTTCTATAACAGCTGGAATTGATCTAATTCCATAAGAAATTGATCCTCCTGACCCACAAGTTTCTTGTCCTACAACACCATATTTTAATGGAATTTTTTCATCACAGCTTCTCATCTTTAGACCACCTTGTCTTATTTGAGCAAAGACAAAATCAACATCAGTAAAAGCTTCTTTATAATCAGAGGTACTTATTACTTCTAAATTTTCATATGCTTCTTCTATAAACTGAGTCATAATCGATTTTACCATATTCATTCTCTCTTCATCGATATCAAAGAGAATCAATTTTTTTAATGGAAACTCTTCTTTTTTTTGTAATAAACTTTGGATTATTCCAGGAGTATGAGTACTTCCTGCTCCTACAATTACAACTGTATTTTTTTTCATTTTTTCCTCCTACTATTTTTTATTTTTTTATATTTTTATAATAGCATAAAAAAAATTTACACGTCTAAAATTTTCATTTTTTGAAAATTTTATTTTTATATGACCGTTTAATAAACTGAAATTCTTTATTTATAATAAAAAAAGCTGAGTAGCATTAAAAAATGCTTTACTCAGCTCTCTTTTTTTGTATAATATAGTCGCCAAACAAAAT